>Ga0247611_10003375_pt1 | contig 23758 bp, 20 predicted proteins | sample 177DNAGHGhighgp2_FD_192422 | JGI IMG/M metagenome (GOLD analysis project Ga0247611, IMG submission 192422) | Sheep rumen microbial communities from Palmerston North, Manawatu-Wanganui, New Zealand - 1770 DNA GHGhigh gp2 | ecosystem: Host-associated > Mammals > Digestive system > Stomach > Rumen... | reverse complement strand
AGCCGATAAGGAAAACAGGTCTCATTTGTTTAGCAATGCCTGAGATAAATGCCATCTGCTGGAATTATAAGGGACTGAGTCAAAACTATAACTTGGTAAATTGACCGTGCTATCGCACGGGAAATTATTCAAATTATTTCAAATATTATTATCTACACTCTTGCTCCACCTTTCGTCAAGCATTTCGATTATTTCATCTCTCCAATAAATTTTCTCTATCGTTCCATCTTTATGACGATGATACCATTCGCTATAGAATTGTTTAGCACCAAAGTTCATCAGCATCCCAAATGGTACTCGAGTTAAATTCATATAGTTCCACAGTTGTTTCCTATGATTGGATGAAATATTGGTAACGGCCTTAAGCTCAATAATAATATTCTTGTTGACAACAAGATCCATGCAATAATGTTGTTCAAGTTTCACATCTTTCCAAAACATTGGCAAATACACCTGTTTCTCAACAGTATATCCTTTTGCCTTTAACAAATAAGTTAAAGCGGCCTCATAGGCCGACTCTAATAAGCCTTCATGATATTCACGATGAACCAACATAGCTTCTCCAGTTATATCATGAAAAAAATTATAAAACTCATTATGCTCTTTGGCTGTCATAAATACATGTTATTTAATAATTTGAATAATTTCCCGCCCGCCAGGGCGGTAAAAATACGATCGACTTTACAATCAATTACATGCTATCGCACGCATCAAAGATGCCATAATTGCACTTTATTACAGCCAGCCGGCCTGACGGTACCAGGCGATGGCCTCGCGGATGCCCTCACGCAACGAATACTGCGGGTTGAAGCCAAAGTCGCGGCGCGCATCGCTCGTGTCACACAGCCAGTTGCGCTGCTTGAGGATCTTGTACTTGTCGCGGTTGAGGGTGCTCGCCTTGAGGGTGACCTTGCCAATCCACTCGGCAATGGCACACACCCGCTTCACCACCCACAGCGGGCAGGTGACGGGAATGACAAACTTTTTCCCAAGTTCCTCGCACACGATCTTGCGGAATTCCTGCTGGGTATAGCCCTGGTTCTCGCTAATGAAATAGGCTCGATGCAAGGGTCCCTTGTCTAATGCGTCCATCACAGCAACGGCCAAGTCCTTGACATAGATGAACGTGAGCATCTGCTTCTTGAACCCCACACTGAAGTCAAAGCCGCGCTTGATGCTCTTGATCATCAGGTAGTAATCTCGCTCGCGGGGGCCGTAAACGCCTGTGCAGCGGAAGATGGTATAAGGGAAGCCCTCGAGACTTTGCAGATAGGTCTCGGCCTTGAGTTTTGACACGCCATAGTAGGTGTTGGGCAACGGCACATCATTCGACTTGATGGGCTGGTAAGTATTCTCGTCGCCAGGGCCCATGACGCTCAGGCTGCTCATGAGCAAGAACACGTCAGGGGTCATGTTGGTCACCCGCATGGCATCGGCCAGGGCCTTGAGATAGCCATAGTTGACCTGCTCAAAATCCAGGTAGTTAGTGCTCTTGGTGACGCCCAGGTTGTGAACCACATAGTCCCACCGGCCCCACTCGCCCATGTGGTCGCGCAGGGTCTCCTCCAGGCGGTCCTGGTCGGTGTAGTCCAACTCGATGAAATGGATGCGCTCGTCTTTAAGGTATTCACGGCTGGTGGTTGAGCGCACGGCAGCCCAGGTGTCATAGCCCCGGCGCAACGCCTCCTCGACGAGAAAACCGCCGATGAAACCGCCAGCTCCAGTAATCAGGATGCTTTTCATTAATCTTTTTTCTCTTCTTGTGCTTGGGCCGCCTCACGTGCTTTAGCGAGCTTGGTGTGTTTGGTCTTGTGCTCGGCGTTGTGCTCGACCGCGTCGATGACGTGCTTGGCTATGCGCTCGGGCGGGATGTCCTTCAAGCAACGGAAGTCACCAAACTTGCAAGGCTTGTCACCCGTGATGGAGCACGGACGGCACGGCATGTCGAGGTGGATATCGTCCTCTTCCATCTGGTTATAGCCCAGATAGCCACAGGCGGGCGAGGTGGGTCCCCACACGGTGATGGCCTGCAGGTCCACCAGCGACGCCAGGTGCATGTTGGCCGACTCCATCGTGAGCATGACATCACATTGTGCCAGCAGGGCATACTCGTCAATGAATTGATGTTTCACCTCGGCCATCGAGGTCACATTTTTGTACTTGCGGGCAATGGGACGCAGGGCAACTTTCTCGGCCTTGCCGCCACCCATGAGGAAAATATGGTAATTCTCACGTTTGCTCAGTTCATCAATCACCTGCTCCATCTGCTCCAGAGGATAGGCCTTCTGGCGGTGGGACGAGAACGGCGAAACGGCAATCCAGCGCTCTCCCTCCTGCTTGGTGGGCACGACGCGGCTCGTGGGCCAATCGCGGCCCTCATACAGACGGGTGAAGTTATCGGGCGCTTCAAATCCCAATTCCCTGAACACCCTGCGGTAGCGCTCGTGGATAGGAGTCACGGGCTCATTGGTCTTGTGGGTGACCAGGGCACGGCGCTTGGGCTCCTCACGGTCAAGTCGTGCCACCTGAATGCCATGTGATTTCATCCACGCGTCAATAATCCACGTTCCCGACACGTTGTGCAGGTCGGCAACAGCATCGATATCATAGAGCTTGTGCAACTGTGACGCCAACTTCAACAAGCCGAACAAGCCGCTGTGGTTCTCCTTCACGTCAAAGTCCACCACCTTGAGGTTGGCGGGACGGTCATGGAACATCGAGGCGGGCCACCGCTTGGTGAGCATGATGAAGCGGGTATCAGGATTAGCTTTGCACAAGGGGTAAAGAACAGGGATAGTCATCGCCACGTTGCCCAATACCGACAAGCGTATGACGAGTACATTGCGATGCTTTTGGTTATTCGTTGCCATATTACACTGGGTTGTGATTATTCTATTCGATTGGCAAAGATATAAATAATCGGCGAATTATGCAAATTATTGCCGCGCGCGCTCGACGATCTCGACCACATGGGCAGCGATGCGTCCCGGCTCGATGTTCCGCAGGCAACGGTAATCACCGTAACGGCAATCACGCTCGCCATAGATCGAGCAGGGCCGGCACTCCATGTCGAGCTGGATGTCGTTGTCAGCTTCCTGGCCATAACCCAGGAAACCACAGGCGGGCGAAGTCGCGCCCCAGATGGTGACGGCCTTCAATCCCATCAGCGACGCCAGGTGCATGTTGGCCGAGTCCATCGTGAGCATGAGGTCACACTTGGCCAGCAAGGCAAACTCGTCATTGAAGCCGTGCTTAATCTCGGCCATCGAGATGACACGTTTGTTGGTGCGGGCGATGCCGCGCAGGGCGATTTTCTCGGTCTTGCCGCCGCCCATGAGGAAAATCCAGTAATCCTCACGCTTGCTCAACTCGGCAACCACCTGGGACATGAGTTCCAGCGGGTAATTCTTGCCATCGTGGGCCGAGAACGGGGCGACAGCAATCCAGCGTTGCCCAGGTTCCTTCTCGAGCACGATAGGGCTCACGGGCAAGGGTTTGCCGTCATACAAGCGCGTGAAATTGTCAGGAGCGTCTAATCCCAACTCATTAAACACATTGCGGTAGCGGTCATGGGTGGGTGTGACAGGGCCGCCCTTGTGGTTGATGAGGGCCTTGCGGCGGTCACGCTCCTTCTCAAGCCGAGCCACGGGTATGCCGTGCAGCTTCATGAACAGACTGATGACGCGGGTGCGCAACACGTTGTGCAGGTCGGCTACGGCATCAATCTCATATTGCTTGCGCAGCTGCCCAGCGAGCCTCATCAAGCCGAAGAGCCCCTTGTACTTCTCCTTCACATCAATTCCCACCACCTCGAGGTTATCGGGACGGTCGTGGAACATCGATGCGGGCCAGGGCTTAGTCACCATGACAAAGCGGGTGTCAGGGTTAGCGCGGCACATGGGATAAAGCACCGGGATGGTCATGGCGACATCGCCCAGCGCTGAGAAACGCATGACGAGCACATGACGGTGGGGCTGGTCATTTTTTGCCATAGAGCACCGGATTAGTGTCGGGGTCGTTATACATCTTCATCTGGCGGTACACCTTCATGAACTTACGGCCCGCGGCGATATCAGCCAGCAACTGGTCGATGGCGGCCGTCAAGTCTTCGCGCTGCTCCAGCAGCACGTCGAGCTTGGCCTGGCATTTGGCCACATGGGCAGCATCGGCGTCAGCGCGCTCGGTCTGCTCACGCATGTGCCAAATCTTGAGGGCAAGGATCGACAAGCGGTCGATAGCCCATGCGGGGCTCTCGGTGTTGATGGTCGCCTCGGGCCGCACAACCACGTCGGCATACTCCTGGCGGAAGTAGGTGTCAATCTCTTCCACGAGGTCGGTGCGGTCTTGGTTGCTGCGGTCGATGCGCCGCTTCAGGGCAAGCGCCTTAACGGGGTCAATGTTCTCGTCACGGATGATGTCCTCGAGGTGCCACTGCACGGCATCAATCCAGTTCTTGCGAGCGAGTCGGCCCTCAATGCTATCGTTGTCAAACGGATTGTTGAACTTGGCATCCACATCGTCGGTGACATGGTAGAGCCTCACCGTTTGGTCAAATATCTCGTTACATTTGTTGGCAAAAGTCATTTCGTTGTATGGTGTTAGTTTATATGGCAAAAGTAAACATTTCCCGAGAGGAATGCAAAGAATCAATCGACACGTTCACCCTTGAGGGTCGCACTCGATGCGCTTAACACACGGCACATCACCTTGTCGCCAGGTTTCTCGCCATTGGCGGGGAAGACGATGACCTTGTTCTGTTGCGTGCGGCCGAACATGTCGTCGCGGCTACGCTTGCTGTAGCCCTCGACCAGCACCTCAAAGGTCTTGCCCACGTCTTTGCGATTGCTGCACAGCGACAGCTCGTTCTGCAAGGCAATCATGCGGTTCAATCGGTCGATTTTCACGTCCTCGGGGACATTATCGGGCAAGTTCTTGGCGGCAAAGGTGCCAGGACGCTCACTGTACTTGAACATGAAGGACGAGTCAAAGCCCACCTCGCGCATCAGCGACAAAGTCTCCTGGAAATCCTCCTCGGTCTCGTCGTGGAAGCCCGTGAACATATCGGTCGAGATGCCACAGTCGGGCATGGCGGCACGGATGCGGGCAATGCGGTCGAGGTACCATTCGCGGGTATATTTGCGGTTCATCAATTTCAGCACCTTGTTGCTACCGCTCTGCACCGGCAGGTGGATGTGATTGCAGATGTTGGCATGGCTCGCCATCGTGTCGATGATGGCGTCGCTCAGATCCTCGGGGTTGCTGGTGGTGAAACGCACGCGCATCTCGGGAGCGGCCTCGGCGACCATGGCCAGCAATGCGGCCAGGTCAACAGGCGCACTGCCATCGGCAGGCTTGTAGAGGTAGGAATTGACATTCTGACCCAGTAGCGTCACCTCCTTGAAGCCACGCTCACGCAGGTCGGCCAACTCGTTGAGGATGCTCTGAGGCTCGCGGCTGCGTTCACGGCCACGGGTATAAGGCACGATGCAGTAGGTGCAGAAGTTGTTGCACCCCCTCATGATGCTGATGAAGCCGCTCACCCTGCTGCCGCCCACGCGCGACGGGATAATGTCGCGATAGGTCTCGGTGGTTGACAGCTCAGTGTTGATGGCCTTCTCGCCGTTCTCGGCCAGAGCGATGAGCGAGGGCAGTTCCAGATAAGCGTCGGGACCCGCCACCACGTCAACGTCGTGCTCGCTGATGAGCACTTCCTTCAGGCGCTCGGCCATGCAGCCGATGATGCCAATGATGAGTCGGCGCTGGCGCTTGTGACGGTAGGCGTTCAACTGGTTAAGGCGCGAGAAGATGCGCTGCTCGGCATTGTCGCGCACCGAGCAGGTGTTGATGAAAATCGCGTCGGCCTCATCAATCGTCTCACACGTCTCATATCCTGCCATCTTCATCACGGTGGCGACCACCTCACTGTCGGCGACGTTCATCTGGCAACCGTAGGTCTCCAGCAGCAGTCGCTTGGGGGCATCGCCCTGACTATCATATTTCAATTCCATTGTCCTAATCTTGAAAATAATTGGCGCAAAATTACATTTTTCCTAAGGAATAATCAAGCACTCATTACATTTTTCCTATGGAATAATCAAGCATTCATGACATTTTTTCTAAGGAATAATTAGCGACTAATGACACTTTTCCTAAGGAAGCACATTCCAATTGTACCAGACCATAAAAGTAGACACTGAAAATGGCGTGTCGCATCTCACGGCACGCCATCAATATAAGTACTCTAACGATTATCTAATTTAGTTGCCGCCCAGCAACATGTCGATAAGAGCAGTCACGTCGCCGATGCTCACAGTACCGTCCTCATTCACATCGGCATTATCATGGGTTCCACCAGCTAACAGCAGGTCAATCAACGCCGTCACGTCACTGATACCCACGCGGCCATCACCATCCACATCTCCAAGAATAATGTCGAAATCCTTTTCGACAACGTGGACGAACCTATTCCAGTAGTTGGTCAATTGATAGTCCTCGGTGGCACCGATGGGGATGAACAGGGTGGCGTTATTATAGACGGTAGTGGTAAAACAGCCGAGATTACCCATCGAGGGCGCAATTTCGGACTTGGACATGATGGTGTCAATGGCATTGCAGCCGTCAAAAGCATACTGACCCAATGTTGTGATTCCCACGCCCACGGTGAGGCGCTTGATGCCCGTGCAGCCTTTAAAGGCATAATTACCAATGCGGGTCAGGTTCTCGGGCAGGATGACCTCGGTCATGCTCGTGCAACCAGCAAACATATAATCGCCCACGATAGCATTTTCAAACTTCACGTCAGTCAGACCCGTACAATTCTGGAAAACATATTGACCGATGCTCGTCAAGGTGGCAGGCAGTTTCACGCTCTCAATGCCCCTGCAATCATTAAATGCATAGTTGCCTAACAAAGCAAGGCTGTTACCCAGTGTCAACGTCTGCAAGCCAGTGCAACCTCTAAAAGCATAAGCATAGATATTGGTCACGCTGTTGGGAATCACCATGCCGGGCAAGCCAGCGCAAGCGTCAAACGCATATTGGTTGATGATGGTCACGTTGCCAGGGATATTTACATTAGTCAAGCCGACACAATTTTGAAAAGCATATTGACCGATAGCGGTGACTGCGTTGCCAATGGTGACGCTTTCGAGTGCTGAGCAATTCTGGAAGCAGTAATTAGGAACACGGGTCAGACCCTCGCCCAGGATGGCGGTTTTCAGTCCCGTGCAGCCGACAAATGTTCTGTCTCCCATGGTAGTCACACCATCAGGAATCACGATATCGGTGATCTTGGTGCATCCTCTAAATACATCTGTGCCCATTGTGGTCAAGCTATTGGGCAAAGTAACGTTATCAATCAGTACACAGTTCTGGAAAGCATAGTCGCCGATCGACAACAGGCCATTCCCAAAAGTGATGTTGGCCAAGCGTGAGCAATCGGCAAATGCGTTATAGCCAATAGTCTGAACCGTATTGGGAATCGTCACATTATTGAGGCGCGTGCAGCCTTTAAAGGCATAGTTGCCTATGCTTACCAACAAGTCGTTCATCGTCAACGATGATAGGCGGGTACAGCCTTGGAAGGCATAACTTCCTATAGATTTCACACCTCTTTGGAGTGTTACCGATGCTAAACCCGTGCAACCATCAAAGGCATATTGACCAATGGTCAAAACATTGCCTGGAACTGTCAACCGTGAGAGACCAGAGCAATTCCGGAATGCTTCATGGCCAATGCTGGATACACTTGAACCAATTGACAACTGAGTTAGGCCTGTGCAATCTCTAAAAGCGCGTTCGCCTATACTTGTCACATTATCAGGAATAACCACATCTGTGATGCTAGTACAACCATAAAATGCAGATTGACCGATGGAGGTTACTGTCTCGGGAATTGTTACATTCATCAATGCTACGCAATTATAGAATGTATAGTCATTGATGGCTTGAAGATTGTTGCTTAAAGTGATATTCGACAGTGATGCACAACTATTAAACGCATTGGAGCCCAAGCTGGTTACGCTATTAGGGAGGTTTACTTGAGTCAATGAATTACACTGATAGAAAGCATTTATACCTATCGTCTGTACACTATTGCCAAAAGTAATCTCTGCTAAGTTGTTACAGCCATAGAAAGCATAAGAACCTATTTTTTTCATGCCGTTAGGAATTGCGATGGATTCCAGCGCTTTACAGTCTCTAAAGGCACCATGTCCATAGGTATCATCACCTCTTATTTCAATGACACTTTCTGGTATGGTGACATCGGTAAGGGCAGTACAATCTTCAAAGGCTCCATATCCAATAAGGGTTACACCCTCTGGTATAACGATAGAAGTTAAGCCTATGCATTTATAAAAGGCACTATATCCAATCTGTCTCACTTTATAAGTAACTTCATTGTATTCCACGGTTGCGGGGATGACGATGTCACCAGAGTAATCACCTCCTACTAGATATCCAGAACTAGTTCTTGCATAGGTTACCATAACTGAATCACCATAATAGGAGATTTTCTGGTAATAAATGCCGTCAACCTCGAAGTCGTAAGCATTGGCGAAGAGTGCTCCTGCCAGGATGCAGGCCAGCAGGATTGCGGTTTTTAAGAATCTAGTTTTTCTGTTCATAGTTTTTGTGTCTTTAAAAAGTTAATAAAAAATGAATAATACAAATGTCTATTTCGGGTAAAGACACAAAAAATGTGCGAAACTATTCTTGTATCGCATCTGGGGCCCTGCAAAGCCGTTCACCAATACAAGCAACAGTCCACACCCTATGCAGGTGCGAACGCCTATGCTTGTTATCCTAGTGAATAGAAATTTTGCAGATTTCAGATGTCGGATAACGCAGCTAACGTTACGCGAAAAAGATTTCGCTACTTTCTCATGTCCTTGTGAGGACAAAACCTCACGGTGCAAAGATAGTGTAAAATTTCGATTAAGGGAACACGATGAGCATGAATTACATGACAACCGCAGCAAAAATGAAGAATAACACCCAAATAATCACATGTTATTATGAAAAAATTAGTACTTTTGTGTTTTGATAATAAGGTAAAAAAGATGAAGACAGATTTAAAGGCCAACACCAAGTTCTATCAGGTATCGAGCAGGTATTACCGCCCTGAGAACGAAATCGAGCTCGCGTCACTCACGCGTTACGAGAAAGTATATACCAAGGTCATGGAGAGCGCCGATGAGGGCGCCCGAGAGGCGGCACTCGATGTGGCAAACGTCATCAACCAGTGTGTAGAGAAAAAGGGACGCTGCGTCATCGCATTCGGCTCGGGACGCTATGTGTTCAAGGTATATGACGAGCTAGTCAAACTCTATTTCGCCGACAAGGTGAGCTTTGCCGATGTGGTGGCGTTCAACCTGAGCGAGCTGGGGCTGGGCGACGATGACGAGCTGAGCCTGCACCGCCTCATCCACAATCAGCTCTTTGCCAAGGTGGATATCGAGCCCGATAACATCCACACCTTTAACAAGCATACGACCATCGAGGATGTGCACGGCCAGTGCAAAGCCTATGAGCGCCAAATCATCGATGCCGGTGGCCTTGATCTGGTGTTGTGCGACTTGACCAAAGACGGCTCCATCGCCTTTAACGAGCCTGGCTCGGCACGCAACAGCGCCTGCCGCCTGATCTTGCTGGGCAGCGACTCACGCTCACGTGTTGCCGATGCCCTCCAGAGCGATAACGCCCCCAAGACGGGCGTCACGCTAGGCCTTGGCAACATCCTGAGTGCCCGCAAGATCATCTGCGTGGCATGGGAAGAGGAATCGGCCGTGGCTCTGCTCAATGCCATCGAGGGCAAGATGACCGACCTGGTGCCCGCCTCGTTCCTGCAAGTCCACAACGACGTGAAAATCATCGCCGACCTGGACGCCGCGTCACGGTTGACGCGCATCAGCTATCCCTGGAAGGTCACCTCATGTGAATGGAACGACTACCTCATCCGCCGTGCTATCGTGTGGCTGTGCGGGCAAACGGGCAAGCCCATCCTCAAGCTCACCAACAAGGACTACAACGATTATGGCCTGAGCGAGCTGGTCGCGCTATATGACTCGGCCTATAATGTCAACATCAAGATCTTTAACGACCTGCAGCACACCATCACCGGCTGGCCTGGCGGCAAACCCAACGCCGACAACACCTACCGCCCCGAGCGCGCTGTGCCCTACCCCAAGCGGGTGCTCATCTTCAGCCCCCACCCCGACGACGTGATGGTCTCGATGGGTGGCACCGTGAGGCGGCTTGTGCAGCAGGGCCATGACGTGAGAATCGCCTTCCAGACCGACGGCGACGTGGCTGTGAGCGACGAAGACCTGATGCGCTGCTGCATCCTTGCCGAGCGCTTGTTGGACCACTTCAAGCCCGACGTGAGCCACGATTTCATCGATGCAATGAAATCGATGGTCAATGGCAAGTCACCCAATGCCGACACTGATGCCGACGTGCGCTTCTTCAAGGGGTCAATCATGTTGAGCGAGGCCTTGATGGCATGCCGCCAGATGGGCATACCCAGGGAGAACATCTACGACCTGAGGATGCCGTTCTACACCGATGACCCGCACGGGCAGGGCAAAATTACCGATGCCGACATCGCTGTGATAAAAGACCTCATTACCCGAGTGAAACCTCACCAGATCTTCATTGACAATGACCTCGTGGACCCGCACGGCACCCATGTGCGCGCCCACTCTGCCATCATCCATGCGCTGGATGGCCTTAAAAACGAGGAATTTATGAGTGATTGCCGTGTATGGATGTATCGCGGGCAATGGGGACAATGGAATGTGGACCAGGTGGAAATGGCTGTGCCCATGAGCCCCGAGGAGTTCAGCGAAAAGCGCGACGCCATCCTCAAGTACCAGTCCCAAATCCACGACGCGCCATTCCGCACCAGTGCCGACGGCAAATTGTCGTGGCAACGCTCCATCGAGCGCAACCGCAACCTCGCCGAGGTCTATCAGCAGTTGGGATTGGCCACCTATGAGGCCATCGAGGCCTTCGTCCAGTACCGCCCGTAACAACTAAGATTTTTATCACTCGGCCCCTGTCACGGCACGGGGCAGTGCAATCAATTCAGAGTCAAGGGCGATGCCATACTCCTTGCCCTTGTTTCCTGTAATCATGTACTGCTCGACCAGCTTCTTGTCGGTGATCACACTCTTGATGCAGCGGTTGACGCGTGATATGGCCTGGTTGAGCGAATCGCTCAACGGGTCACACAGGTTTTCGACCGACTGGGCCACTCGGCGCTCACTCGCTCCTGGCTTGACCAGATTGTAGATATTGATGATATCGTCGCGGTACTGGTCGATGTTCTTCAACACGATGCCGTCCATGCCCTGTTTGCGCAGCTTCATGAAAAGGATATAGAGGGTGCGGCTCATCGCGGGCATCTTGACCTCCATCTCGTCATACTCGGGCAACACGATCTTCATGTCACCGTTGACCAGCACGCGCCCCGGCTGTCCCACGACCATCTTGCCGCGCAGGAGTTCGCCCATGAGTTCCTTGGGGTCATCGTGATAGCGGGCGATGTAGTTGACGATGTCCCGCTTGATGCGCTCCAAATCCCGCTCCCGCTCTCGCTCGATGATTTCAAATTCGCGGCACTCCTCAACCTCTAGGCGGATGGCCTCCCTATGAGACTTGTTGTATGCCTTGCCCTTTCTCGGGACAGCCCCTTCAAGGATATTTTCCTCGGGAAGGAAGGACTCCAGTTTCTCCTTCAATCGCTTGACCAGTCCCTGTTTGGCTTTGTTCTCTTGACTATACTCTACCCTGGTGTGGTCCTGTGGCGCCGCCGATAGCATGGGCACATCTTCTTCACGCACTGAGCCGAAGACAGACGATTGGTCTATGTAGCGATGACCATAGTCAGACTCATCGATCACGATGTCGCCTTCACCTATATCGGTCACGCCCATCAGCACATCGGCAAAATGGCGTATCGCCTCAAACCAGCCGCCCGAGCGATTCGTGCGGCTTAAAGTCAAGCTCACGGTGGCATATTGGCCGATGTTGCCCAAGTTGAATCGTCTCGCAATCAATAGCAAGTCGCTGCTCCCCGGCTCGTCAATCCATTTGACTTGCAGGGGATAGACAAACTTCTCAACGATGGCTTCAGGATTATGCACACCATGTGAGAAGCTGCGGTCGCTATACATGTAGATGATGCCGTACTTGAGGTTTTGAGCGTTGGGATGTTCTAGAATCATGACGGGATTGGTTAATCGTTAATAAGTTCAGTTGCAGCAAAAACCGTGCCAACTGGCGGGGGTGTGTCATAATTCATTTGCTGGAATATTAACCGCCCTGCGGGCGGGAAAACTTGAGCAAATCGAAGGCCATGAAGTTTACTTCAATGGCTGAGATGCCGCCAAGTTTCGGGAAATTAAGACAAATTTTGTATTAAAATTATAATAATTAAAATTTTTATTTAATTTATTAAATAATTTGTTTAAATTTCTCGGCCGTAGGCCGATATATGTAGCGACATTGCAATTATGACACAGCCTCCTTCCTCAACTTTATTCTATGAAGATGTCGCTGTCGCGCTTTTTCACCTGCTTCACGACGCGGATGCGCTTGGCGCTGGGGAACAGCAACCTGGCCTTCAAGTGGGCCATCACCCTGTTGCTCGACTCGATGCGGATGGTCTGGTCATCAATCTGCACCAGCCACTGCGACATCGAGTAACTGGGCACTCGGCAAATGATGGGAACGGCCCCATCGACAATTTTGGGTCTAATCATCGTAGTTTCCATAATCATTAGTGATAAATGTTATTGTTCGTCGTCAAAGTAGGCCTCATCGTTCATTTCTTTGAGGTAGTTCTTAGCACTGGAATGTGCCATCGATCCATATTTCGCCTTCAGCGCCTGAGCTTTACCCAGCCAGCGGCCACGTGAACGGCGCTCCTTGGCGAACATCTCTTGCGTGCCCTCGGCGGTCTTGTCAAACTGCAGGTGATGGTCGATGTGCAGCGAGAACGACACGTGCTCCACGTCGTGGTCGGCACCGATGTAGGTGAACTGCCAGCCCTGCGCCTTGTAGCTGTCGATGAGCGAGCGGATGGCGGTGTGGCTATACTCGCGCGAGGCGTTCTCATAGCCGTCGGTGATGATGGTCACCAGCGCCAGCGAGTCGCTCACCTGGCTCTTGGCGGCATGCATGCGGGTGATGGTCGTGCCGATAGCGTCATAGAGCGGCGTCATGCAGCACGGGCAATAATCCTTGTCGCTGAGGGGCTGCACCTCAGCCACTGGCACGTTGTCATAGATGTTGCGCATCTCGCAGCCGCAAAACGCCACGAGCGTCACCATGTGTTCCTGGTCGGGGTTCTTTTCCTGGGCGCTCTTGATGCTGCCGATGGTCTCGTTCACGCCATCGATCGCCTGACGGGCAATACTACTCATCGATCCGCTCTTGTCAAGTACAATCACATTAAATACTCTAGTTTTCATCGCTAATTCCTTTCTTTTACTCGTTAATAATCCATAGGCTCACCGGGCTTGCTCCCCGATGACGTTGCAAAGATATAGATAAGGAAAACGCGCCCTTTTTTTCTGCAACCTTGCAGTTTTCTTGATCCACGCTCTGGGCTTCAAACAACCCAAACAACTTTAAAAAACTACGGATTTATCTGATAATTCTAAGGGCTACCGCATTCGATTCAAACAACAGGAACAACATTGAGACAACAAAAACAACCCATTAATGATTAAACGCGGATTACGCTGATTTTCACGAATTTATTAATAATTATTCGCATTAATTAGCGAAATTCGTGTTTAAAAAATTATCCACGTGAATTGTCGTGAATTAATCATTAATGGATAATTCATGGTAATTAATATGAAAAAATAAAACCTTCGCGTCTTCGCGTGAGGCCACAGCGCGGATGCCATTCGTGAAATTCGAAAGAATACGTTGGCGGATGCCCCCTAAAGCCTAAAGCCTAAAACCTTTTAGCCATTGCGCCCCCACCAACCCTGATTTTACCTTTGCGCTGGAGGCCACAAAACAGCTTTTAACATTCATTAAGAGTCCCGCACGCCACTCTACACAATTGTACGACAAAGACAACCATTGACAATCAACAGATTACAAAAACGCCTCCCAAACACCCTCCTGCCTTTTGACGGGAAAGTCAGTCTTTAAATGAATGATCAATTCACGGCAATTCACGTGAAGATTATTTTAGGCAATGATATAGCTGTTGGCCCAAATAATTATTGATGAGAAAGAAAAAGCGTCTATTTATATAGAAGAATGGTGGCTACTATACTTCACCACCACACTCCGAAACTTGTTAGAGGCGTACCGCTAATACACGGTTCATAAGGACTAAGACCTCATTACGCCACGCTTCTGAAAAAATACTTGTTTTTTTCATGGGCTGATAACTCCTTTCTACGGCTTTGTTTCTCGCAAGTTTCTTTATGCGATAGCCGTAGCACAAAAGTACTAAAAATCATCGGCACTACAATGAGTTGTCGGTGATTTTTATTGTGATAGTGATACCATCGGCCCACTAAAACCCGCGAATCTTTATCGGTTTGCGGGTTTTCTAGCATTCTTTAGCTAAAAATATTCCGGATTTACTGGAAAAGTCGCGAACTTTGCATTACTTTAATACAAAACGGTATATAGGTATGATTAACTTCGCAAAGTTCAATAACATTATCTCGCTTACCTCCTATTTCAACACTAAGGAGAAGTGCCAACAGGCCATCATCGAGTCACGTTGGGCTGACGGTGACGTGGTTTGCCCCTATTGTGGCACACACCATTGCTCCAAGCGTGGTGACGGACGTTTCCGTTGCAACCACTGTCTCAAGAACTTCTCCTGTCTCGTGGGCACAATCTTCGAGAATACCAAGTTGCCGCTTATCAAGTGGTTCGTGGCCATGTACCTTATCAGCAGCCATAAAAAGGGTGTTTCCTCACATCAGTTGAGCCGTGACCTCGATATTACCCAAACAAGTGCATGGTATATGTTGCAGAAAATCCGCTTGCTTTATCCTCAGAGCGATGCGGAAGCCTTTGAGGGTACTGTGGAGTGCGATGAGGTGTATATCGGAGGCAAGGAGAAGTGGAAGCACAAATCCATGAGAACGCCCCATACCCAAGGCCGTTCAACCAAGACCAAGACCCCCGTATTCGGTATGATGGAGCGTACCTATATCGAAGACGAAAAGGGCGACATTATTCCCATGAGTTACGTTCACGCATTTGTGGTTGAGAAGACAGATAAGGCCACGTTGCAGCCCATTATCAAGCAGTTCGTTGCTGAGGGTTCAACTGTCATTACCGATGAGTTGAACGCTTACAATGGCCTGAACAAGTTAGGTTATGGTCACGCCATCGTTAATCATGGTGCTGAACAGTACGCGATTGGGGACATATTTACCAACACCATTGAGGGTTTTTGGTCGCATTTCCGTAGGATGATTACGGGTTGCTACCATGACGTGAGCGACGAGCACCTTCAGCAATACATTGACGAGGCCGTGTATCGTTGGAATACACGAAAAATGGACGAATCGGAGAGATTCGCCCACATGTTCGCCAAGTCGATTGGCTTGATTGTTCGATGGTCTGAGGTTAAGATGTGCGTTGCGGCTTAATAACGCTATTAAAAAATGTCTTTTCCGTCAACCCTAATATAGCCACCCCATTCAACATCGCCTTGTCCTTTATAAAAATCGCCTCGCCATTCGGAATCTAAATAAATTTCAATTGTACTGAAGGGTTCGCCCATATCATTTAGTTTTTGCATCGCTTTCCGAACTAAACTATCCGCCTGTCTTAAAAGCGGAATGACTTCTTGGAGCTGTTCTTCTGATTTATCTTCTCTCAGCACTCTATTTACTGATTCCTTAATTACTCTATGTAAGTCAGATTCACTAAGTCTAATTGTCTTCTTCATATTATATCTTGTTTTATATTGTTTATTTTCGTTTGTTTCTGAGTTATTTTCTTGAGATTTGTTTGCCGTTATATAATTCTGTAGTACCTTTGCAATCTCTCCTTGTGGATGGGTGACGAGATTGTTATCTCTATGAACTGCGTTGGAATCGGCAACATCCCCTTGGAGATTTTTTGTTAATGTAACTTCATGTACATATAGTCTATTTATTTGTCTATTGGCGATAACCTCAACTACGCAAACATACTTTTCGTCACCAATCATTATAGGTGCTGCTATCATACCCGTTGGATTTTTCTTCTGATTGGTGTGGTACTGTTTCATGGGGTTAATTACAACACCATTTTCAAGGACATCTTTGATGGCTGCGAATGAACACGCTTTTAATCTGCCTATACCATGAGCCATATCATTCTTGATACCTTTTTTGTCAAGTGTGACTTCACCAAATGGTGAGTTTGCTACTCCGCCTTGTTTGCTGAAAAAATCTGACACTTGTTCTATAAATGTCATTCCTTCTTTCGGTAGAAATTCTTCACCACTCAAGCAAATAACTGGTTCCCCATTTAACAAATCCATTTTTAAATTGTTTTTCTATAAATAGTCTGTAAATACTAAAAATGCAGCCCTTTTGGACTGCATTCATTAGATATTTGGGCCAACAGCTATATCATTGCCTTATTTTAAAAGTTTGTCTTTGTTGTCCTTCTTGTCTTCCTATCCAAAACCTTCGCGGCTTTGCGCCTTAGCGTGAGGCTAGGAAGCGGATGCCAATTAGCTTAATTCGTTTAATTCGCGGACAGTTTAGAGAGCGCCAGCCAATTCGTATAATTTGCGTAATTAGTAGTTTATTCATGGGGCTGGAGGAGGATTTTTTTGTGATTTTTCGGGAAAAAGTGAGAAAAGGGGGAAATTGGGGTGGATATTGGTTAAAAAAGATTATCTTTGCAAGTTAAACGAATAAAACGTAGAGATGAAAGTCAAAATCCATCACGAGGGCGAGAACATCCTGCTGATGCTGTTCTTGATCATACTGGCCAGTGGGGCATTGGCCTACCGGTTCTTTGACTACAAGCCGGTGGCGTGGGTGCTCATCGCGCTGATGGCTGTGCTGTTCCTGCTGGTGCTGAATTTCTTCAGGCTGCCGCGTCGCCACTTCAGTGGCGAGAACAGTGACGGCACAGCTGTGGTGTCGAGTGTTGACGGCACGGTGGTGGCGCTCGAGGAGGTGTATGAGGACGAGTACCTGCACCGCAACTGCATCCAGCTCTCGGTGTTCATGACGATATTTAACGTGCATGCCAACTGGGTGCCCGTGAAGGGCGAAATCACCTACTACAAGCACCACTCGGGACGTTTCCTGGCCGCTAACCTGCCCAAGTCGAGCAGCGACAATGAGCGCTCGTCGATCGTGATCCGCACGAGTACGGGCGAGGAGGTGCTGGTGCGCCAAATCGCGGGTGCTGTGGCACGACGCATCGTGACCTATGTTGAGCAGGGCGAGGAAGTGGATATCAACGACTTCATCGGGTTCATCAAGTTCGGTTCGAGGGTGGATATCTTCCTGCCGCTGGACACCGAGATCAAGGTCAAACTTGGTGACCGCACTTGGGGCGGCGAGACCCTTATAGCACGTCTTAACAACAAGAAAAACTAGACAAGAGACACATGAAAGCAATACGCAACAACATACCCAACGCGATCACGTCGCTGAACCTGCTGTGCGGGTGTTTGGCGTGCATCGCTGCGTTCAGCTGCTTTGACCCGATGTGCGGCACGGCGCTAAAGGGCTACCAGTGGGCCTTTATACTCATTGGGCTGGCGGCGGTGGCCGACTTTTGTGACGGACTGGTGGCACGAATGCTGCATGCCGTGAGCGACATCGGCGCTGAGCTGGACTCGCTGGCCGACCTAGTGAGCTTTGGCATCGCGCCGGCCATGGTGCTGTACAATATGATGCTTGAGCACGGTGAGGGACATTGGGCGCTGCTGGCCATGCTGCTGCCAGTATTTGGCGCCATCAGGCTTGCCCGCTACAATACTGACCCCACCCAAGGAACAGTATTTACCGGACTGCCCATACCCGCCAACGCCATCTTCTGGATTGGCTTCACGACATGGTATGCCACGTACCCCACCCCGCTGTGGATGGTGGTTGTGCTCATCGTGGCGCTGTCACTGCTGATGGTGTGCAACATGCGCATGTTCTCGTTGAAGATGCACAACCTGTCATCGCTCAAGGAAAATTGGGCACAATATTTGCAGGTAGTGGCTACTGTAGCATTTGTCGTGCTCATGGGGTTGCGGGGGCTGGCTCCCGCCATCATGCTCTATGTGCTGCTGTCAATCATTAAAAGAGAGAAATAAATGGGTCTCATTTTATTCATATTGCTGATCCTGTTCCTTTTGGTGGGTATTCCGCTGATACGGGGATGGTTATACATGCAGAACCTGAAGCGCCGCGTCAATGAGTCGTTCCGCGGCCGCCAGCAACACGAGCGCCCACACCGCGAGGCCGAGGAGGAGTACACCGAAACCGGCGAGCGCAAAATCTACACCAGCAACGAGGGCGAGTATGCCGACTTTGAGGAAGTCTCAGGCGGCACCATCGTCGAGGAAACCACCACGACGAGCGAAACCCGCACAATCATCGAGGAGCAGGTGACCGACGCCGAATTCGAGGAAATCTAAAACAAATCCCTATAGTTACTACTGTATAGTTCCTATAGGGATTGTTGTGTCTATTTACCGTCTATTTTACAGCTTGAGGTCGTCCTCGCTCTTGGGTTGAGGAGGATAGTCGATGGTGTAATGCAGGCCGCGGGATTCCTTGCGGTCCTTGGCCTGGCGGGTGATGAGATAGGCCACGTTGATGATGTTGCGCAACTCGCAGATGCGGCGCGACACCTTGCTGGTCTTGAAGAGTTTCTCGGTCTCCTCATAGAGGATATCCAGTCGGTTCCAGGCCCTGTCGAGACGCAAATTGCTGCGCACGATGCCAACGTAGGTTGCCATGATCTCACCCACTTCCTTCTCGCTCTGGCTGATGAGCACCATCTCCTCGGGGTGGGTCGTGCCAGCATCGTCCCAGGCGGGGATGTCCTCGCGCCAGGTGTACTCGTTGAGGTGCTCGGTGGCATGCTTGGCAGCAGCATCGGCATACACAACCGCCTCAATGAGCGAATTGCTCGCCAAGCGGTTGCCCCCATGCAGGCCCGTGCATGAGCACTCGCCCACAGCATACAGGCGCTTGATGCTCGAGCAGGCGTTCAGGTCGACCTTGATGCCGCCGCACATGTAATGGGCCGCGGGCACCACGGGGATGTAATCCTTAGTGATATCGATGCCCAAATCCAAGCAATGTTTGTAGATGTTGGGGAAGTGATGCTTGGTCTCCTCGGGGTCCTTGTGGGTCACGTCGAGATAGACGTGGTCCTCGCCTCGCTGCTTCATCTCGTTGTCGATGGCGCGGGCCACCACGTCACGGGGAGCGAGCGAGAGGCGTGGGTCATACTTCTGCATGAACTCCTCGCCGCCCAGGTTGCGCAACACGCCGCCATAACCGCGCATGGCCTCGGTGATGAGAAACGCGGGACGGTCGCCGGGGTGATACAAGGCTGTGGGATGGAACTGAACGAACTCCATATCCTGGACCGTGCCCTTGGCGCGATAGACCATGGCTATGCCGTCACCGGTTGCCACCAGCGGGTTGGTCGTGGTGTGATAAACGCAACCAACGCCACCCGTTGCCATCAACGTCACGCGGGACAGGAATGTATCGACCTCGCCCGTCTCCTGATTGAGCACATAGGCGCCATAGCACTCGATGCCGGGCGTGCGGCGCGTCACGATTTTGCCCAAGTGGTGCTGGGTGAGGATCTCCACAGCGAAGTGGTCCTCATAGATATCGATATTGGGATGGTTCTTAACCGTCTCGATGAGCGACACCTGGATCTCGTGGCCCGTGTTGTCGGCGTGGTGCAGGATGCGGAACTCGCTGTGGCCGCCCTCGCGGTGCAGGTCAAACTCACCCTTCTCGTTCCTGTCAAAGTCCACACCCCAGCCCAGGAGTTCCTGGATCTGGCTGGGAGCCTCGGTAACGACCTTCTTCACGGCCTCGGGGTCGCTGAGCCAGTCGCCGGCGACCATGGTGTCGTGGATGTGCTTGTCAAAGTTGTCTACCTCCAGGTTGGTCACGGTGGCGACACCGCCTTGGGCCAGGTCGGTGTTGGCCTCTTCCATCTTGGACTTGCACACGAGTGCCACAGTCCCTGTTTTTGCCACCTTGAGGGCAAAACTCATACCGGCCACACCCGAGCCGATGATGAGGTAATCATATTTGCGTACCATTATTTTAGTCTTTTAGGCGCTAGTCCTAAGTCACTTGTACTTAGTTTCTAGCCGTTAGTTATTCTTTCTCGCCGTAGAGCAGGTCGCCGCAGTCGCCCAGGCCGGGCACGATGTAGCTGTGCTCGTTGAGTTCGTTATCGATGTCACAGGTCCACAGCGTGGTCCTGTCCTCGGGCAGATGCTGGCGCACGACCTCGATGGCCTTAGGCGTAGCCACAACGCTTGCCACGTGGATATGGGCGGGATGGCCCTTAGTCACCAGCGCCTGATAGGCGAGCTCCATCGATGAGCCGGTGGCCAGCATCGGGTCAACGATGATCAGTGTCTTGTCGTCAAGGCGCGGGCTGGCGATGTACTCGATGTGGACGACAAAGTCATCGGTCTTGGGGAAATATTTCCTGTAGGCCGACACAAATGCGTTCTCAGCGCCGTCAAAGAAATTCAAAAAGCCCTCGTGGAACGGCAGGCCAGCGCGCAACAATGTGGCAAGCACCACGCGGTCGTCCAATACATTGCACTGCTTCACGCCCAGCGGAGTGGTAACACCCACTGTGCTATAAATGAGCCTTTTAGAGATTTCGTAGGCCATAATCTGACCCAGACGCTGGATATTGGCGCGGAAACGCAGGCGCTCCTGCTGCAAATCCTTATTGCGGATTTCGCTCATGAACTGACCCACGAGCGAGTTTTGGTCACACAGATTGATAATGTCCATTTTGGTCGTTTTATTTTTTAGTAGTTAAATATTCATGTAACAGGCGCTTGGCGTTGTCGCGGTCAAGCGTGAGCTGATGCTTGAGCTCATCGAGGCCGCACATCTTAAATTCCAGCCTCAAGAAGCTGATGAACTCCAGCACGATGGCCTCGCCATAGATATCGCGGTCAAAGTCAAACAGATTGACCTCGATGCTCAACTGGTCTCCGTTGTCGAGCGTGGGACGCTTGCCGATGTTCACCATGCCCTGCAATACCTCGCCGCCTACATGGGCCAGCACGGCATAAGCGCCGTTGTGGGGCAACAGCACCTGCGGGTCAATCTCGCCCACATTAGCCGTTGGGAAACCCAGGCCACGCCCATTGTGGAAGCCGTGCACCACCTTGCCCTTGAGGGTAAACGGATGCCCCATGCAGTGCAAGGCGTCGGCCACCTTGCCGGCGCTGATGAGGTTGCGGATGATGGTAGAACTCACGGGAGCATATTCCCCCAAGTACTCGGGTGCCTTGATGACTCTCACGCCCAAGCGCTCACCATGACGGCGGTAATCCTCAAACGTCTCGCCACGGCTGTGGCCAAACCGATGGTTATAGCCAGCCACCAGCATGTCCACGCCCCAGCGGTCATGCAATAATTCAATAAACTGGTAAGAATCAAGCTGCGAGAGCTCGTGGGTGAAGTCCAGCGGCAGCAGCAAGTTGGGGTCCAAAGCCCCAAGATGCTTTAAGCGGTCCTCAGTGGGCATAATGAGGCGGAAAGCGCCATCGGGGTGTAACACCTGGCGCGGATGGTGCCTGAAGGTGATTACCAATGACTGTTTGCCCGCCTGCTCGGCTTGACGTTTAAGGAAATCGACCAGCAAGACATGCCCACGGTGTACCCCATCAAACATGCCTATCGTAGCGACTGTGCTGCCCTGCGGCAGGTGGTCGTGTTCGCCCAGTATCCTCATTCCCGATAGTTCAGCGATATAAAATTCCAAAAAAAGTGGATTCACATGAAATCCACTCATTAATAATTACTTGTCAAGATATTCTTTCAAGATGCGCATTGTGTCGTTGCACACACGGATGAACATCTCGCGGTTCTTGAGCATGGTGCTGGTCTTGACCTGCTTGTCGGTACCCGAGAACAGGTAACCCGTCTCGTTGCTCTCCAGGGCGCGCAAGGTGGGCACGACGCCAGCCTCGGGGCTGGGGATGTTGCGGCTCAGGTAGTCGGGCACGCGGTCCATCCAGCGCGACATGGCCAGGGCACCACTCTTGAGCAGGCCAGGATTGACGCAGTTGACCTTCACGCGGCGTGTCTTCATCACACTACTCATGTAGATCGAGAACAGCGTCAGCGCCAACTTGCTCTGGGCGTATGCACCCCAAGGCGTGAAGTGGGACACGGCCGGGAACTCATAGGGCAGCGTCACAAAGCGTCGCGACACGCTGGTTGACAAGATGATGCTACCACCCTCGTTGATGAGCGGATAGACCAGCATCGACAGCAACACCGTGCTCAGGTAGTTGACTTGTACCGAGTGCTCAAAACCATTCTCAGAAATCTCGCTGCGGCGAGGCAGCAAGCCAGCATTGTTGATGAGCGCAGCAACAGGACGATTCAACGCCCGCAAGCGCTTCACAAAGTCTTTGACCAATTCAAAAGAGTTCAAGTCGAGTTGCAGGCATGTGATATCCTTGTTGCGGGTCACAGTGCGCAGTTGAGCGGCATAGCTCTCGGCTTTCTTGATATCGCGGCTGGCGAGTAACACGGCCTTGCCCTGCTCGGCAAGTTTGCGCGTGATAACGCTACCCATGCTGTCGGTCGAACCCGTGACGATATACAACGGAGCCATGTCAGCATCCACCACTTGATTATTGTCGGTCATCATAATCGTTTTAGTTTTATGGTTCTTTTCTTTCCAACCTGCAAAGATAGTGCAAGTCATGCACAAGACAAAATGAAAAACCGCATTTTTCATTATTTTGACGCACTCTGCATAGAAAACAACTGAAAAGTCTGAGTTTTCTGAGGGCATCCGCGCTCTGGTCCCCCACGCAAAGGCGCAAAGCCGCGAAGGTTTTGGATAGGAAGACAAGAAGGACAACAAAGACAAACTTTTAAAATAATCTTCACGTGAATTGCCGTGAATTGATCATTCATTTAAAGACTGACTTTCCCGTCAAAAGGCAGGAGGGTGTTTGGGAGGCGTTTTTGTAATCTGTTGATTGTCAATGGTTGTCTTTGTCGTACAATTGTGTGGAGTGGCGTGCGGGACTCTTAATGAATGTTAAAAGCTATTTTGTGGCCTCCAGCGCAAAGGTAAAATCAGGGTTGGTGGGGGCGCAATGGCAAAAAGGTTTTAGGCTATAGGTTTTAGGGGGCATCCGCATACAATTCAAACAACATGAACAACATTGAAACTATTAAAAAACAACTTTAAAAAAACTACGGATTTATCTGAGTTTTCTGAGGGCATCCGCGCTCTGGTTCCCCACGCTAAGGCGCAAAGCCGCGAAGGTTTTGGATAGGAAGACAAGAAGGACAACAAAGACAATCTTTATAATAAAAAAACGCGGATTAAACTGATTTTCATGGATTTATAAATAAAAATTTCGCGTTTATTAGCGTAATTCGCTTCCTAAGTAATTGTGCAAGTATTTTGATGAAGATTTTCGTCAAAAAATGCAATATTATTGAAATCGGCACAAAAGTCACCTAATCTGCCGCTTGAAACGCTCGTCGGGGCTCTGCCCCTT
>Ga0247611_10003374_pt1 | contig 23759 bp, 22 predicted proteins | sample 177DNAGHGhighgp2_FD_192422 | JGI IMG/M metagenome (GOLD analysis project Ga0247611, IMG submission 192422) | Sheep rumen microbial communities from Palmerston North, Manawatu-Wanganui, New Zealand - 1770 DNA GHGhigh gp2 | ecosystem: Host-associated > Mammals > Digestive system > Stomach > Rumen... | reverse complement strand
CAACCACATTGCGCACGCCACGAACCGACTGTCCGCCAACGCCAACGTACACCTGCTTGATTTGTGTCTTCAGTTGTCCTTCCAGTTTCCTGACGATGCTCTGCAGGCACTGGGCTGTCTTGTCGATGTTGTAAACCACTCCCTTGCGGATGAACGATGAAGAGTCTTCCTTGGCAACGGCCAGCACGGTAATACTCCCGTCGAGATTCTTCTGTCCCGCAATACCCGTCACCTTAGAGGAGCCGAGTTCAATTGCTACGATAAATTCCTTTGCCATATCTTTTTACTGCTTAACTTTCTTCTTACAAATAATTTGGTTGTCAAACTCTACGCTGATGCGCTCGTAACGGTTCCAGCCCGCATGGCTCAGACCGTATTTATAGAACTTGCGCATCCGCTCGAGCTTCTTCTCAATACCTCTCGGCGCACCCAGATAAATAACATGTTCGCCAACGCGAGGCACGAGCTCGAGCGTACCATCGGCCAGCACGTTCAACTGACAGGTCTGGGCCTGCCAGAAGGGGTCGCCGAGAATCTGGCGGGCTATGGGTGCCAGTCGCCGGCTGGCATACTGGCGGCTGATGCTGCCAGTGGCCACAAGCAGGTTTCCTGCCTGTCGACCGTGAGGCAGTATGTCGCCATGCACATCGACGTAATACTGCTCACCACTTTCAGCCATCACGTGAAGCACCGGCTGACGCTGGGTCAGATTGACACGCACGTGGCCGTTCTGCGTCTTGTAGCACTCCACGGCCTCGACATAGGGATTAGCCAACAGCGACTCCTCAATATCGCGCGTGCTGACAAACTGCAGGGGCTGTGCCAGCGGGTAGAGCCGCTGACGCTCCAGCAGGTGCTTCACATCTGCCGGGCTGAGGAGTCCCTCCTCTTGGTCGCCAACCTGTATGTTCACCTCCGTGCACACGGTAGCCTTCTCATCGGGTTCGTTGAACGCGGAGATAGCCAGCACCAAGTAGACGGCGATGACAAGGTCGATGACGACGACGAGCGTCCGTTTCCAGTTGATTTGCATTTACTTCTCTTTCAGGATTTTGGTTATCTGCGGCACCATATTGTCCAAATCGCCTGCACCAAGCACGATGAGCACGTCGAAGTCATGACGCTCGACATAGTCGAGTACGTCGGCCTTCTGTATGAGGTGTTTCTCGACGCCAGGCTTCAGGTTGTCATAGATGAGCTGCGACGTGACACCGGCAATCGGCTGTTCACGGGCAGGATAGATCTCGGTCAGCACCACCTCGTCGAGCTGGCTCAGCGCATCGGCGAAGTCGCGGTAGAAGTCGCGCGTGCGGGTGTAGAGGTGGGGCTGGAAGATAGCCGTTATGCGGCGGTCCTTATACAGTTCGCGGATGCTGCGCGCACTTTGGTATATCTCCTTCGGGTGGTGGGCATAGTCGCTCAGGAATACCAGCCGGTCGGTCTTGATCTTGAAGTCGAAACGACGGTCGACACCACCGTAGGTCTTCATGCCGTAGCGCAACTCCTCAGCCGTACACCCGTTCAGCTGAGCCATCGCCATAGCCGCTATGCCATTCTCGATATTGATGGGTATGGGCTGGCCGAGTTCGACGTCACGTACCGTCTCGATGGGCGACACGAAGTCGAACGTGATACCGCCGTTCTCGATACGGATATTCTCGGCATGGAAATCGCCCTCGTCCAGGCTGTAGTCATAACGGCGGACACCCTCCTGCAGCGACTCCTGCATCTCGAGCCCGCGATGGATGATGAGCGCCCCCCCCGGCTGGATGAGTGTCGTGTAGTGACGGAAACTTTCCAGATAGGCCTCCTTCGTACCGTAGATGTCGAGATGGTCGGGGTCGGTAGACGTAATGACCGACATGTAGGGGTGCAGCCAATGGAACGAGCGGTCGAACTCGTCGGCCTCGATCACGACATACTCCGACGCGGACAGGATATAATTCGTACCGTAATTCTTGGAGATGCCCCCAAGGAAGGCGTTGCAATCCATTGACGACTGGTGCATGATATGGGCACACATGGTCGACGTGGTGGTCTTGCCATGTGTTCCAGCCACACAGAGTCCCTTCAGCTGGCTCGTCACCGTGCCGAGCACCTGTGCCCGCTTCTGCATCTCGAAGCCATTCTCGCGGAAGTACACCAGCTCCTTATGGTCGGCAGGAATGGCGGGCGTATAGATGACGAGACATGACTGCGGCTGGCGACAGGCTTGGGGAATCTCGTCGACATTCTCATCATAATGTATCAGCATGCCCTCCTTCTCCAACTCACGGGTCAGGTCGCTTGGCGTCTTGTCGTAACCGGCCACGACAACACCACGATTCAAATAATAGCGGACAATGGCGCTCATGCCGATGCCGCCAGCGCCAACGAAATAGACGGCTTTTATTTCTTTCAGTTTCATTCTATTCTTGTTTCTTAAGCGGTACAAATTTATCACTTTTCACTCAACCTAATCACCTCTTTTGCTATGATGTCGGCTGAGTCGGGCAGCGCCAGCTTCAGCACGTTCTCACTCAGGGAGCGCAACTGGGCCTCGTCGTTCACCGTCTCAATAGCCAACTTCAGCAGCGTCGATGGCGCAACGGCATCCTTCACATAGAGAGCAGCACCACGATTAGCCAGGGCCAGGGCGTTCTTCGTCTGATGGTCTTCGGCTACATTGGGGCTGGGCACCAAGATGACGGGCTTGCCAATGAGGCAGAACTCAGAGATGCTGCTGGCTCCGGCACGACTGATGACCAAGTCGGCCGCCTTGTAGGCAGCACCCATATCGGTAATGAAGTCGGTGGCCTTCAGGTTTTTCAGGTCACGACCTTTCAGCTGCGCCTGGATATCGGCATAGTAATACTTGCCCGTCTGCCATAGGAACTGCACACCGCTCTCAGCAACGAGGTCGAGGTGTTGAAGCACACTCTCATTGATGGTGCGGGCTCCCAACGAACCGCCTACCAACAGGATGGTCTTCTTGGCGGGATCGAAACCTAAGCTGCGTACGGCCTCCTCACGGCTGAGGGTCGTCTCGAGGAGCTGCTGTCGCACAGGATTACCCGTCAGTATGATTTTGTCGGCAGGGAAGAAGCGCTCCATACCCTCGTAAGCTACACATATCTTAGCTGCCTTCGACGCCAGCTGCTTGTTGGCCAGTCCGGCATAGCTATTCTGCTCCTGAATCAGCGTCGGTATGCCCATACTGTTGGCTGCACCAAGAGCGGCACTACTGGCATAGCCGCCTACGCCAACGGCCACGTCGGGACGAAACTCCTTCAGGATCGACTTGGCCTGCCACTTGCTGCGCAGGTAATCGATGGCCACGCCGACATTAGCAGGCTTCCACAGCGGACGGAAGAAACCACGAATGGGCAACCCCTTGATGTCATAGCCTGCAGCAGGTACACGCTGCATCTCCATACGCCCCAAGGCTCCGATGAACAAAATCTTTGCATCGGGACGCAGCCGACAGATGGCATTGGCTATCGAGACTGCCGGGAAGATGTGGCCGCCCGTACCACCGCCGCTGATAACGACTCTTAACTCCTTATCCATATATCTTGACTTCTTTAAGTTCCTTATTCTGTTTTGCCGAACGACTGACGCTGAGAATGGCACCCAGATAGGCACAGTTGATAATGGTCGACGTGCCTCCCTTGGAGATGAGCGGCAATGGCTGGCCTGTCACCGGTGCCAGCCCAACGGCCACCATCATGTTGAAGAGAGCCTGGATGACTAGTAACAACGACAGTCCCATGATGAGGAAAGCCGGGAAGTTGTTCTCACAACGTGTGGCGATACGAGCAGCACGATAGAGGAGTATGATATAGAGGAACACCACGATGGTGGCACCGATAATACCTGTCTCCTCGATGATGATGGCATAGATGAAGTCGGAGAAGGCCTGCGGCAGATAGTCGCGCTCATTGCTGTTGCCGGGACCCTTGCCGATGACACCCGACGAGGCGATGGCGATGTTGGCGTGGCCCACCTGGAAATTGTCCTCAATATTGTACTCCGTGGCAGGAACGTCTTCCTCGGTGAAATGCTTCAGGATACGGTTACGCCATGTTGCGAAACGATGGAACACGCCACCACCCTTGATAGCATCTTTATCCACGTGCTCTTCTGGTGCTGCCGACGCAACAGTTTCGGTCAGGTTTGACTCACCTTCATTATTCTCGATACTTCCAAGGGTCATGACCAACGCAATTAACACAGCCACAACAATGGCGCCTACCCCTACCAGCTTGCCCAACTGGGACATCGGCACGCGACCGATGAACATCATCAGGAAGATAACGATAAAGAGTAGGGCTGCCGTCGACAGGTTCTCAATACCTATCAGGAACGTTGTCGGCACCAGTATGCACAGAATCCACTTGAAAGCCTTGCGGTCGGCACCCGTCTCTCGCTGCATCGCACTAAGTATCTGGGCCGTGACAAGCACCATCGTTCCCTTGGCAATCTCGGAAGGCTGGAAGGTAATTCCAAAAAGCGCGATGACACGATTGGCTCCATTGATGCTCTCGCCGCCTATCAGCACCCACAGCAGGGTGACTGCGCTGATGAGCAGCAAGAATGGTGTCATCAACTTGAAATAGCGACAGGGGATATTCAGCGTCACGACAGCCACGACAACGCCAATGACAATCATCACCGTATGGTAGAGAATCGGGCCAATGTAATTCTGGCTCTTATACGTCAGGTTACTCGAAGCCGAGAAGACTTCGACTATGCTGATCATGCATAGGAGGAAGAATACCATCCAGATGACCTTGTCGCCCTTGAAGAGATTTCCTATTTTCTTGTTCATTTACAGACTCCTTGCCATTGCCTTGAATTGTTCACCACGATCCTCCATGTTCTTAAACAGGTCGAACGATGCGCAGCAGGGACTGAGCAACACGGTCTCGCCCGGCTGTGCCAGCTCGTAGCAGGCCTCCATACACTCCTTCATCGAGTGGGTGTCGCGCACGGGAATGCCCAACTGGTCGAAGTTGTCGTGCAACTTCTGGTTGTCGGCACCGAGATAGACCAGCGCCGAGCACTTCTCCTTGACGAGTGGCATGAGCGGCGAGTAGTCGTTACCCTTGTCCTTGCCGCCGATAATCAACACGACCTTCGTCTTCATCGACTCCAGGGCGTACCAGCAGGCATCGACATTGGTGGCCTTTGAGTCGTTGACGTAATGGACGCCACGCACGTCGCAGACCTTCTCCAGACGGTGCTCCACACCAGGGAAGTCGCTCAACGACTTGCGTATCTCTTCCTTCTTGATACCAGCGATATTGGCAGCCAGTCCGGCGGCCAGCGAGTTATAGATATTATGGCGTCCCGTCAGGCTCAGACTCTCCTGCTCCATGTTGAAGGGCTCAGGATACTCCAGCTTGTACTGGCCTGCCTCCATATAACCAATGACACCGCTCTTCTTCACATCGCTGAAGGGACATTGCACGGCCTTGATGTCGTACTTCTTCAGCTCCCTCGAGATGATGGGGTCGTCGGCCCAGTAGATGAAGGCATCCTGGGGCGTCTGGTTCTGGATGATGCGCATCTTGGCGTCGGTGTACTTCTGCATCGAGTTGTCGTAACGGTCCAGATGGTCGGGCGTGATATTCAGCAGCACGGCAATGTTGGCACGGAAGTCGTACATATTGTCGAGCTGGAACGATGACAGTTCGATGATGTAGTACGCGTGCGGATCCTCAGCCACCTGCAGGGCCAGCGAACGCCCGATGTTTCCGGCCAGGCCGGCATCGTAGCCCGCCTGGCGGAAGATATGGAAAATGAGACTCGTCGTGGTGGTCTTACCGTTGGAACCGGTGATACAAATCATCTTCGAATCCGTGTAACGGCCAGCGAACTCTATCTCGCTGATGATATGGATGCCCTTGGCGATGGCCTTGCTGACCATCGGTGCCGTATCGGGGATGCCCGGCGACTTGATAATCTCGTCGGCCGACAACACCTTTTCCTCCGTGTGCCGACCTTCCTCCCACTCTATCTGGTGGTCATCCAGCAGCTTCTTATAACGGTCGGCAATCTTCGACATGTCTGAAACAAACACATCGAAGCCTTCCTTCTTTGCCAATACGGCTGCTCCAGCGCCACTCTCTCCGGCGCCAAGAATAACAATCTTCTTCATCATGGAATCTATCTAATCTTTAATGTTATAATCGTCAATGCCGCCAGGATAATGGTGATAATCCAGAAGCGGAACGTAATCTTTGACTCGTGGAACTGCCGTTGCGGCCAGCCACGCAGAATGTAGGTCGACGTGGGGTCGAGCTGCGAGTCCAGTCGACGGAAATTGTCGTGGATGGGTGTGGCACGGAACACACGCACCCGCTTTCCCTTGCGCTTCATCAGTTTGAACCACTGGGTCTGGATGATGACACTCAGGCTCTCGATGAAGAAGATGCCACAGAGGATGGGCAGCAACAGTTCCTTATGGATGATGACGGCGCAGACGCCGATGATGCCGCCAATGGTCAGCGAGCCGGTATCGCCCATGAAAATCTGTGCTGGGAAAGCATTGTACCACAGGAAACCTATCATCGCACCGATGAATGCCGACAGGAACACCACAAGTTCCTCCGCATGCGGGATATACATCAAGTCGAAGTAAGCGGCATAGACAATATGTCCCGAAACGTAAGCCAGCACCAATAGCGCCACACCAATGATGGCAGAGTTCCCGGCACACATGCCGTCCATACCGTCGTTCAGGTTAGCACCGTTCGAGACAGCCGTCACCACGAGGATGGTCAACAGCACAAAGAGCACCCACCCAGCGGCCACCTTATAGTCGCCCAGAAAGCCCAGAACCTCGGAGTAGTTCAGGTTATGGTTCTTCACAAAGGGTATGGTGGTCTTCAGCGACTTCACCGCCTCCGTCTTATGCTTCACTACAATCTCCTGATTCTGCTGGTATTCGCTGACATTCTCACGGACAACAGCATCAGGGCTGAGCCACAGCGTCAGGCCGACGATAAAACCTATCGACACCTGGCCCACGATCTTGTACTTACCCTTCAGGCCGTCCTTGTTTTTGCGGAACACCTTGATATAGTCGTCGAGGAAGCCTAAGAAGCCAAGCCACAACGTTGTCATCAGCATCAGAATGATGTAGATGTTGCGGATACGGGCGAAGAGTAGCACGGGAACGAGTATCGACACGATGATGATGATACCGCCCATCGTAGGCACACCTTTCTTCTGGACACCGAATGGGTCAATCAGCGGGTCGCGTTCCGTCTCGTAAATCTTCTTACGACGCATGTACTTGATGAAGAACTCGCCAAACCACGCCGAGATAATCAGCGCGAATATCAGCGCCAACAGCGAGCGGAACGAGATATATGCCCACATGTGTGCCCCCGGCACACCAAACTGCTCTAAATATCTGAATACGTAATATAGCATTTGTCTTCGTTATTTCGTTATTTCGACATTATGACAATTCGACATTATGACATTTCGACATCAGGCCTGAAAGCACTCGCGGACAACCTCATGGTCGTCGAAGTGGTGCTTCACACCCTTGATCTCCTGATAGTCCTCGTGGCCCTTGCCGGCAATGAGGATGACATCGCCTTTCTGAGCCAGCATACAGGCGGTACGGATAGCCTCACGGCGGTCAACTATCGACAGCACCTTCTTCATCTGCTTCTGGTCGAGACCGGCCAACATATCGTTGATGATGTCCTGCGGCTCCTCGAAGCGGGGATTGTCGGAGGTGATGATGACGCGGTCGCTCTGCTTCACAGCCTCCTGAGCCATCAGCGGACGCTTGCCCTTGTCGCGGTTGCCACCGGCACCACAGACGGTGATGACTTGGCCCTTACCGTTTAGAACCTCGTGAATGGCATTCAGCACGTTCTCAAGTGCATCGGGCGTATGGGCATAGTCGACGATAGCGGTATAACCCTCTGGCGAGCGGATGGGGTCGAGGCGTCCGTTGACGCTCTTCAGCGTACTCATGACTACCAACACGTCCTCGGGATGCTGTCCTAGCATAACGGCTGCGCCATAGACGCAGAGCAGGTTAGATACGTTGAAACGCCCGATGAACTGGACGCCAACCTCGCGGCCGTCAATATCGAGATACATACCATCAAAGTGACCCTCAATGATACGGGCACGGAAGTCGGCCATCGACCGTATACTGTAGGTTTTCACCTTCGCCCGTGTGTTCTGTACCATAAACATGCCATTCTTGTCGTCAGCATTGGTGATAGCAAAGGCCTCCTTGTCAAGTCCGTCGAAGAACATCTTCTTGGCATCGCGGTAGTTCTCTACGGTCTTATGATAGTCCAGGTGATCACGCGTCAGGTTTGTGAAGAGACCGCCTACAAAGCGAAGGCCACCAATGCGACGCTGGGCAATGGCATGGCTCGAGCACTCCATGAACGCATACTCGCAACCGGCCTCCACCATACGTGCCAACAAGGCGTTCAGCTCTATAGGGTCGGGCGTGGTATGTGACGCGGGAACAGCCTCATCCTCGATATAGTTGCAGACCGTTGACAGCAGTCCGCACTTATAGCCCAGCTTTCGGAACATATTATATAATAAGGTGGCAATCGTCGTCTTACCATTAGTGCCTGTGACACCCACCAGCTTCAGTCGTCGCGACGGGTCGCCATAGAACTGTGTAGCCACCTCACCGATGCACGCTTCTGTCGACGCTACGGCAATATAGGTCACGCCTGCCGTTAGCTCGGTGGGCAAACTCTCACAGAGGATGGCGACTGCCCCCTGTTCGATAGCTTTGTTAATGAAACGGTGACCGTCGGTCTGTGTACCGGGAATGGCCACAAACAGATGTCCCTCGCCGATGCGACGGGAGTCGATATTGACACCTGCTATCTCAACCTCGGCATCGCCAATCTGGTTGAGCACATTCACATTCTTCAATAGCTCGTTCAGTTTCATATCTATAGTGTTTTTATAATTCCATATACAGGTCGCAGCATGCTCCTACATTGACGGGCTTGCCTGCGCCAATACTCTGTGACTTCACCTTGCCACGACCGTGGACAGATACCTTCAGGCCACGACGTTCCAGCTCGTAGACAGCATCGCGGGCACCCATACCCGTCACGTCGGGCATCAATGATGCGGAGGTTTTCCGCAATTCATTGACGTTCTGGGACTCATAATGTCCTTTCAGCCCTAAGCGACCCAGCACGTAGGAAGCATCCTGTTCATTCCCAAACTTGACGTCGGGCGTAAAGTTTGAAGTACTATCGCGCACATCATCCACTAGGCGCTTTACATTCTGAGACATCACGCCCTCAGCAATATGGCGAAACACGACACCGCTCATGCCACCGCCGCTGGCAGGCAGTCCTGTCTTGCGCAGGCAGACGATACAGGTATATTTCGGCGCATCAGCGGGGAAGAAACCGGCAAAACTCAGCCAGTAGCGTGTGGTACCTGAGTGGTAGCCACCATGCTCGTCGGCAATCTGGGCTGTGCCCGTCTTACCGGCTACCTTGAAGGCTCGCGACAAAGGTGCAGCCTTGCGACCCAGTCCTTGGCTGACCACATGTTCGAGGATGGTCTGCATCATCGTAATGGTCTCGGGCTTGGCAATGCGCTCCTTCAGCACGACAGGGGGGAACTCACGGATGGTCTCACCATCCTTCACCATCTTCGTCACGAAGCGCGGTTGCATCATCTTGCCGTTGTTGGCAATAGCGTTATAGAAAGTCACCGTATTGATGGGCGCTATCTGCGTTTCATAGCCTATCGACATCCAGGGCAACGTTGTCTTGCTCCAATACTTCGAACGGTCGGTGGTCTTCGTGTCGACCTTGCGGATGTTTGGTGCACGATAACCTACGAGTGGCAGTTTCAAGTCTTCTCCGATGCCCACACGATGCAGTCCCTCGACGTACTTCTCAGGATGACCGCCATAGAACTTGTCGATGACGTAGCTCGTACCGATGTTCGAACTGACCTCCAGCGTACGGGCCACATTGATATCCTGATAACCGCCGCGGCGCCAGTTGTGGTCTTTCATCAGTCGGCCGTGCATTTCCATAACGCCGCTGCCTGTATGAATGACATAGCTCGTGTCGCGGGGAATGACACCGTCGTCGAGAGCCACGAGTATGGAAGCCACTTTAAACACCGAACCAGGCTCGCAACGGTAGCTGATAGCCGAGTTGATGGCCTCGGCATATTGTCCGTTGCCCATCTTGGCCATATTGACGATGGCCTTCACATCGCCCGTCTCCACCTCCATCAGGATAGCCACGCCCAAATCAGCATTCACCTCGGGCAGTTTCATCTCTTCAATCAAGGCACGCTCGGCCAAATCTTGCATACTCACATCGATGGTTGTCACGATGTCAGCACCGTCGACGGGCGGTACCTCGGTGATATTCATAATCTTGTTGAGCACTTTCTGGCGGTGTACCAATCCGTTCTGGCCACGCAGCAGCGAGTCGAATGACAATTCAATACCGCATCGGGCGGAGTCAATCTCGCCAAACATCACGCCCACCGTACGCTGAGCCAGCGAGCCAAAAGGACGGTTGCGGGCGTTGAATTCCTCACAGTGGAAACCACTCTTATATTTGCCCATGTTGAAGAAGGGTAACTTCTTAACCTCGGTATACGTATTATAATGTATGCGACGCTTCCACACTGGCCAGTGGCGCGAGCCAATGCCTGTCTTCGTGACTTTATGACGCCCCTCTTCCAAATGGGCACGGAACTCCTCGGCTGACTTCTCTGGGAATATCTCATGCAGTCCTTCGCAGATACTGTCGAGCTTCTCCAGCCATAGAGAGTCAGAATCAAAAGCACTGGCCTGGAAGTCCATGAATATTTTATATTCGGGTATCGAGCTCGCCATGAGCTGACCGTCGCAACTCAGAATGTTGCCACGGTTAGGCTTCACGGGAATGGAATCGTGCTTCAGTTGCTCCTGCACAGTCGTCCAATACTCCTTCTCGGCAGTCATTATATAGAGGGCCTTGCCCAGTACGGCAACACCTACCATTGTCAGCGCTACTGCTATCAGAAAGTAGCGCGGCATCACCTTGCTATTGTTAAACTTACTCATTCGTCGTCCTTGCTAAAAAACCCTTGTTCGGGTACATTAATAATATAAGGTGGTTGGTCACTAATATGTAAAAGCGAGTCGTGATTCTGGCGGAGGCCCATCAACACCTGACTCTCGCGGCAGCGTTCCGTCAGCGTACTAGAACTTGACAGCGCCTTGTACTTGGCATCCTTCAACTGGCTTTCCATTTTGTCGATGAGGATGAGATCCTGTTGACACTGGTAGCGGAAAGCCACATAGATGACGGTGAACAGCACCACCAGCACCAGCACCCAAATATTGCGGCGAATCAAGTCGGCTGAAAGGAAATCGCCGCCAAGAATCTTGCGAAGCGTGAGGGTGCCCACGGGAACGGTATCGTCCTCGCTGACACTCTTCTTAATCTCCTTTAGCTTCGTCAGAGCATTCTGCTCCCTCGCCTTCAGTTCGTCCTTGATGCTCTCCTCCTGCTGGGAGATGTTTACCGTCTCTTCTGTCATATCGTTATTACACTCTTTCTGCTATTCTTAACTTCGCACTCCGACTGCGCGGATTACATTGCTGCTCCTCGGCACTTGGGACAATCATCTTGTTGACCTGACGAAAGGGGTTCTCCACCCTCCCGAAGAAGTCCTGTCGCACATGTCCCTCGGCATTGCCAGTCTTCATCACGTTCTTCACCAGCCGGTCTTCCAGCGAATGGTAAGTGATAACCGACAGGCGACCGCCTTCACCCAGCACATTGGTAGCCCCGGCAAGCATCTCCTTGAGCGCCTCCATTTCGTGGTTCACCTCGATGCGTAATGCCTGAAACAGACGGGCCATGTCCTTTTTCTCACGCGCCTGATGAAACAGACTCTCGACAGCCGCCATCAAGTCAGCTGAAGTCTGAAGTCGGTGCCCACTACGATACTTAACCACTAGTGCGGCAATAAGCCGTGCCTGTTTCAGCTCACCATACAGATAAAAGATGTCTGCCAGCTGCTCTTCGCTATAGCTGTTCAGAATATCTGCGGCCGTCTGTCCCGCCCGTTTGTTCATACGCATGTCCAGCGGTGCATCTTCAAAACGGAACGAAAAGCCACGTGTGGCATCGTCGAAGTGATGACTCGACACGCCTAAGTCGGCCAGTAGCCCGTCAACATGGTCAACCTTGTAATAGCGCATCCACTGCTTTACATATCTAAAGTTGCTGCGGACAAAGGTAAATCTATCATCGACGACGATGTTTTTTTCTGCATCCGCATCCTGGTCGAAACTGTACAGATGACCTCCTGGACCCAAACGACGAAGAATCTCGCGACTGTGACCGCCGCCACCGAACGTGACGTCCACGTAAATACCAGCGGGCTGAATGGCCAGCCCGTCAATGCTCTCCTTGAGGAGCACTGGTACGTGATATGTCTCTGCCGTGACGATCATTATCTTATAGATTGTCGGCGGGAGCAGGCTCCGTCGCCATAATGCTTTCCAATGCTTGCCCGAATTCTTCACTGCTCATCAGCGACGCCTCTGCTCTGCCACCAGCCCAAATCTCTATCGTGTCGCCCATGCCTATGAACTTCACATCCTGCTGGATGCCGGCCATGGCCAAATAGCGTTTGGGTATGAGAAAACGACCGTTGCCGTCGAGGGTCACCGCTTCGACCTCTGACACAAACTGGCGGAATATGCGTTGCTGCTGGGCATTGAAACGGTTCAAACGCCCACGCAGTACATCCATCTGTTCGTTCCAAATGCACTCAGGATACAGCACCAGACAATCTTGAAACAGGTCCTTACGCAGCATCAGCGCCTCGCTGCCCGATGCTTGGAGCACCTTGCGGAACGTGGCTGGCAGGAAGACCCTTCCCTTAGCATCAGCTCTGGCTTCTATGTTTCCTAAAAAACGCATACGAACATCTATATATAGAATTCTGGTACAAAGATACGAATTTCTCCCCACAATCCGCCACAATTCCCCACAATTTTTCGAATTTAACATTAATTTATTGATTTACACCCTCTTTGAAAGCCCGAAAAAGAAAAAGTTTGTCAAAACTTGCACTTTTTCCGTAAAATCGTGCCGTTTCTCAAAGATTTGTATTATTTTTGCAACTTGATTGAAACCAATCACTAAAAAAGACTACAGTGAACGTCACAGAGAAAACAATCGACATCAACAGCATCCTGCACGCAAAGTTGGGATCGAAAGCGAAATTCGTGCCTAAGCCATTAGTTTCATGGCTCAAGCGGATAGTCCATCAAGACCAGGTGAACGAATATCTTTGGGAGAGTCGACACCTTGTCGGCACAGAATGGCTTGAGGATTGTGTGCGCTACCTCGATGCAACGCTCGACATCGTTGGAGCGGAGAACCTGCCGCCGAAAGATGATGAGAGACTCTACACCTTTGTATCTAACCACCCGTTGGGCGGCGAGGACGGAGTGGCGCTAGGCGCCATCATCGGCCGTCAGTACGGCGGTCACTTCCGCTATCTGGTGAACGACCTACTGATGAACTTGCCGGGGCTGGCTCCAGTTTGCATCCCCATCAACAAAACGGGCAAGCAGGGACGCGACTTTCCTCGCATGGTAGAGGCAGGATTCCAGAGCGACAACCACATGCTGATGTTTCCCGCTGGCCTGTGTTCACGACGCAAGAATGGGGTCATACGCGACATACCTTGGAAGAAGACATTTATCAGCAAGAGCGTTGAGTATCAGCGAGATGTCGTCCCCATTCATTTCAGCGGTCAGAACTCCGACTTCTTTTATCGGTTAGCAAATTTCTCAGACCGCTTCCTGCCGTTCAACCTGGCTATGCTCTTCTTAGTCGACGAGATGTATAAGAACGTACACAAGACCTTTCGCGTTGCCATCGGCAAGCCCATCCCCTGGCAGACGTTTGACAAAAGCCGTAAGCCGGCCGAGTGGGCACAATGGGTACAAGACAAAGTTTACGAACTATAATCATGGAACAACCGATTATCGACCCGATTCCTAAGGAGGTGCTTCTCAGCGAACTCACCCCTGAGCGCCAACTCCGTATGACCAACAAAAGCAACAACGAGATTTATGTTGTCACGGCTCATAACGCTCCCCATGTAATGCGCGAGATAGGCCGACTCCGCGAGATTGCTTTCCGCGAAGCTGGAGGAGGTACAGGCAAGGACTGCGACCTCGACGAGTTCGACCTCTGCGACAATTGTTACAAGCAACTCATCGTCTGGAACCCCGAGGAACAGGAAATTATCGGGGGCTACCGTTACATCCTCGGTTCCGACTGGCAGATCGACGACAAAGGACAGCCCATATTGGCCACCAGCCACATGTTCCACTTCTCAGAGAAGTTTATCAGCGACTATATGCCATACACCATCGAACTGGGACGCTCATTTGTATCGCTGCCCTATCAGAGTTCGCGTATGGGAGCCAAAAGCCTCTTTGCCCTTGACAATCTCTGGGACGGTCTCGGAGCACTCACAGTCATCATGCCCAACGTAAAATATTTCTTCGGCAAGATGACCATGTATCCCTCTTACATTCGCAAGGGACGCGATATGATTCTCTACTTCCTCAAGAAGTATTTCGATGACAAAGACCGTCTGATTTTGCCGATGAAACCGCTAAAAATTGAAACTGACGAAGACGAGTTAGCTAAGCTCTTCTGCGGCAAGAACTTCAATGAAGACTACCGTATTCTGAACCGTGAGATACGTGCCTTAGGGTACAACATTCCACCGCTGGTCAACGCCTACATGAGCCTCTCGCCTACTATGAAACTCTTTGGTACAGCCATCAACTACGGCTTCGGCGACGTTGAGGAAACGGGGATACTGATTGCCATCGACGAAATCTGGGATCAGAAGCGCGTCCGCCACATCGACTCTTTCATTAAGGATCATCCTGAAGCCCTGCGCATCACCAGCGGCGCCAACAAGGTCATCTACAAAGAGAAGCAATAAGTAACATACCATCCAATACAATAGAAGGGGGCGTGCCCAAACACGCCCCTTTATTGTTTTCTCATTTTGACTTTTTAGAACTGGTTTTCGACGATATCAGAAAGGACGTCCTTCATCTCAAGGCCGGCGGCACGCACCTGCTGGGGAATAAAACTGGTGGCAGTCATACCCGGTGTCGTGTTTACCTCAAGCATCGAGATGCGGCCTTCAGGCGAAATGATATAGTCGATACGGATGATGCCGTTGCAGCGGAGTATGTCGTAGATACTGCTGGTAATCTTGCCGACGCGCTCGGCAATCTCCGGTGATATGCGCGCAGGGGTTATCTCCTGCACCTGCCCGTTATACTTGGCATCGTAGTCGAAGAATTCGTTCGAGGTGACAACTTCGGTAATCGGTAACAGAACGGTCTTCTCACGCGTCTTATAGCAACCTTGAGTTATCTCGGTGCCTTCGAGGAACGACTCGACCATCACCTCGGGACTCTCGAGCATAGCCTTACGAATAGCTGGAGCCAACTGGTCGGCATTCTTAACTTTGGTAACACCGAACGATGAACCGTCGGCTGCCGGCTTCACGAAACAAGGCATACCAATCTTACTCTCCACCTCCTCGTCGTTAACCACAGCTTCGTAACCCTTGCGTATCAGTAGTGAGTCGGCTACGCTGACACCATAGCCCTTCAGGTACTGGTTGAGCACGAACTTATCGAAAGTCATGGCCTCTACCAGCACGCCACTGGTGGAGTATGGTAGTCCGATGAGGTCAAAGTAGCCCTGTAGGCGGCCGTTCTCGCCTGGTGTACCGTGAATGGTGATATAGGCATAGTCGAAGTAGCGTTTTTTGCCGTCCTCGACGAACGTAAATTCGTTGCGATCGATTTTTGTGGTGATGCCACCTGGCAGTTCCACATGCCAGTCGAGTCCCTTGATGTCAACAATGTAGACGTTGTAGCGCTGCTTGTCAAAAAATGAATACAGTCCCTGCGCCGAGCGTAGCGACACGTCGTGCTCAGAGGAATCGCCACCACAGACGATGGCAATAGTGCGTTTTGAATTGTTCATAGTGTATTATTCGTATTTCCTTTTATATAATTTCTCCATTTATCGATGACGGCACTCATGTCCGCTGGCCACTCCGAAGTGAAATCCATCTGCTGGCCCGTCGTGGGATGGACAAAACCAAGAGTACGGGCATGCAACACCTGACGCGGACAGAGGCGGAAGCAATTCTGGATAAATGCCTTGTATGTCGATGACCGTTCGCCTCTCAGAATCTCGGTGCCGCCATAACGCTCGTCACAGAACAGCGGATGGCCGATGTGTTTCATGTGGGCACGTATCTGGTGAGTACGGCCAGTCTCCAAGCGGCACTCGACGAGCGTGGTATAGCCGAAGCGCTCCAGTATGCGCCAATGGGTGACAGCGGGTTTGCCTGTGTCACTATCGGGTGGGAAGACGGCCATGCGCTGGCGGTCGCGGGGGTCACGGCCGATGTTGCCCTCGATACGACCTTCATCCTCCGTGAAATGTCCCCAAACCAGCGCATTGTAGCTTCGATGGGTATCATGGTCAAAAAACTGTTTACCCAAATGGGTCTTGGCATCGGGTGTCTTTGCCACGACAAGCAGTCCGCTAGTATCCTTATCGATGCGGTGGACAAGTCCGACGCTGGGGTCGTTGGGGTCGTAAGTCGTCAGACCACGCAGATGCCAGGCGATGGCATTGACCAGCGTACCGTGAAAGTTACCCACGCCGGGATGCACGACCATGCCTGCCGGCTTGTTGATGATCATGAGCTGATCATCTTCATAGACGATGTCAAGGGGAATATCCTCTGGCTCGATGGTGGTATCATAGTGCGGACGGTCAAGCATCAGCGTGATGACATCGCCAGGTCGCACCTTGTAATTGCTCTTCACCGGACTGCCGTTATCAGCACCTCCGAGTCCCCGTACCCAGATATAGCCTGCATCGGCAGCCTGCTGAATACGGTTTCGCGTAGTGTGCTGCATGTGCTCGGACAGGAATTTATCAATGCGCAACGGCTCTTGTCCGCGATCTACTTCGATACGGAAATGCTCGAAGAGTTGTTGCGCATCGTTCTCCAACTCGAAGTCACTTAGTATCTGTTCTTCATCATTCATGGTTCAGAAAGCCACATCGTCAGTTTTAGTAGCAGGCTCTTCGACTTCCTCGAAGTCATCCATACCGTCTAACCGCTCTTCAGGATACACAAACTCGGGTTCAGTATAGTCTATACCCTCGTCGTCGCCATACTGCCCATTACCAATAATCAGCGTCAGCGGCGCATCAATCGACACACGATCGCCCGCATTGACGTGACGCCCACGACATTGTATGCCGTACACCCAGTCGCGCTCACCTAAGATACGCTTCGGCGGTAGCAGCCGGAAGCCCAAAGCTGTGAGTTTGGCTTCAGCCTCGCGATAGCTACTGTTGTCAACCACATCGGGAATAGGAAAGGTTGGTGACGATGGCGAATTGATAGTGACATATATGACACGCCCCTCCTTGACCATCATACCTGGTCCAGGCGACTGGGCAAGAACACAATCAGCGGGCAGCCGTTTGTTGTAGCCAGAGTCAGTAACTATCATCTCCAGTCCCTGCTCAATGAGCAACAGCCGCGCATTATCAGCAGTCATCCTTACCAGCTGGGGCACCTTAATGCCTTCACCGTGATGAGTGTACACCTCCAATCCGTACTTCACGCCGAAGCATACGCCTGCTATGACAAGTCCCATAGCCAACAGGTTTCCCCAGACGTAGAGACTACAGAATTTTCCGAAAAAATCCTTCGTTTTCATGAATCATTCGCTTTTCGAGCGCCAAAGTTACTAAATAAAACAGAAAGAAGCAAGGATTTGCCCTCACTTCTTTCCGTTTTAACTTTCATTGTCTTTCTGAGTTCCCGTATTACTTCCCGTGATGCTCGTCAGATACAGTTAACTTCTTGCGGCCCTTAGCGCGGCGTGAAGCCAACACGCGGCGACCATTCTTTGTGGCCATTCTCTCACGGAAGCCGTGCTTGTTCACGCGACGGCGATTGTGCGGCTGAAATGTTCTTTTCATTGTCTTATTACTTATTTATTATGTTATTTTTCCACTTTTGGGCTGCAAAATTACTGATTTCTTTTGAATTACACAAATTTCTAACGATTTTTTTCACTTTTCACTTTTCACTTTTCACTTTTTTTCGTACCTTTGCACCCAAAATCAAACGAATTACATTATTTAAATAAGTATGATTAACTCTCAAGACATTAAGAAAGGAACCGCCATCCGCATGGACGGCGGCATTTGGGTTTGCATCGATTTCCAGCATCGCAAGCCGGGTAAGGGTAACACCATCATGAACATCAAGGTCAAGAACGTCAGCGACGGCCGCGTACTGGAGCGCCGCTACAACATCGGCGAGAAGCTGGAGGACGTGGTCATCGAGCGTCGTCCCTATCAGTACCTCTATGAGGATCAGTCGGGCCGCATCTTCATGAATCAGGAGACCTTCGAGCAGATTCCCATCGACAACGAGCTGGTGATTGGTCACGAGTTCATGAAGGAGAGCGACATCGTGGAAGTGGTCAGCGACACCACCGACGGCACCATTCTCTATGCCGAGATGCCAGTCAAGACCATCCTGCGCGTCACTCACTCTGAGCCGGGCATCAAGGGCGACACCGCTACCAACACGCTGAAGCCTGCCACACTGGAGACCGGCGTCGAAGTGCGCGTTCCACTGTTCATCAATGAGGGCGACCTCATTCAGGTTGATACCCGCGACGGCTCATACCTCGCTCGCGCCAAGGAGTAATCCAATTGATAATTGAAAAATGATAATTGAAAATTGAAATATTCGATTATCGTCCCCGTCTTCAACCGTCCTGACGAAGTGGACGAGCTTCTCGAAAGCCTCAACCGACAGACGCTCAAGGATTTCGAGGTCATCATTGTGGAAGACGGTTCCAAAACACCCTGTAAGGATGTCTGCGACAAGTATGCAGACATCCTTCATTTGCATTATTACTACAAGGACAACAGTGGTCCCGGCCAGAGCCGGAACTATGGTGCCGAGCGCGCCCGGGGCGAATGGCTCATCGTGCTCGACTCCGACGTCGTGCTGCCCGATGGCTATCTGCAGGCCGTCGACGAGAGTATTCGGGGGGGCGAAGGTACGAAGGTACGGGGGTGCGATGCATGGGGAGGTCCGGACGCTGCCCACGACTCATTCACGCCCGTACAGAAAGCTATCTCCTACTCCATGACGTCGTTCTTCACCACCGGCGGCATAAGGGGAGGCAAGGCAAAGCTGGACAAGTTCTTCCCACGTTCCTTCAACATGGGTATCCGTCGCGACGTCTACCTCCAGCTTGGCGGATTCTCGAAAATGCGCTTCGGCGAAGACATAGACTTCAGCTACCGTATCGTGGAGGCTGGCTACAGCACCCGTCTGCTGCCCGATGCGTGGGTGTGGCACAAGCGCCGCACCGACTTCCACAAGTTCTTCCGCCAGGTCTACAACAGCGGTATCGCGCGCATCAACCTTGAGAAGCGTCACCCTGGCACACTTAAGCTTGTCCACCTGCTGCCCACCGTGTTCACAGTGGGAGTTATCGCCCTGCTCTGCAGCTGGCTCGCTGGCGAAGGTCTGTTCTGCTACGGCATCATGCAGTCTGCCGGCACGTCAAACACGTACATGAAGGCTGGCCTTTGGGCGAGTCTGCTATCGCTCCTGCCTATTCTGTTATACTGCGCTCTAATTTTCGTTGACTCATCGGTGAAGAACAGGAGCCTTCATGTAGGCCTGCTCTCCATACCTGCCGCCTTCACCCAACTGATGGGCTACGGCCTCGGTTTCATCGAGTCGTGGTGGAAGCGCTGTGTGCTGAAGCAGGACGAGTTCCAAGCCTTTGAAAAGACATTCTACAAATAATGGGCGACAGACTGAACATCAACCAGTGGTCAGAGGACGACCGGCCGCGCGAACGGCTTGAGAAGCTGGGGGCGGCAGCACTCAGCGACGCCGAGCTGCTGGCCATTCTCGTGGGCTCCGGCTCGACCAAGGAGGATGCCGTCAGTCTGATGAAGCGCATCCTGGCCGACTGCCGCAATAATCTGAACACGCTCGGCAAGCTCACAATCCGCGACCTGTGCCAGTACAACGGCATCGGCCCGGCCAAGGCCATCACCATCCTCGCCGCCTGCGAACTGGGCAAGCGCCGCCAGCAGGAGTGTCCCGAGGAGCGTCCCGACCTGAGTACCGCCACCCGCGTCTACAACCACATGCACCCCGTGATGCAAGACCTCGACGTCGAGGAGTTCTGGCTGCTGCTGATGAACCAGAACCACCGTCTTATAAAAAAGGTACGCATAGCGCACGGGGGAATCTCGGAGGTCAGCGTCGACATACGTATCATCATCCGCGAGGCCGTGGTCTGCAACGCCACCATCCTCGCTGTTTGCCACAATCACCCCAGCGGGAACCTGCGTCCGAGCCAGGCCGACAACGACCTGACGCGAAGCATCAGACAGGCCTGCAACCTCATGCGCATCCAGTTCATGGACCACGTCATCGTCACCGACGGTGCCTACTACTCCTACAACGAACAGGGGATGTAATAACATAAAAATAACTAGAATGAAAAAAGCTATCTTTATCTGCCTCTTCGCGCTTATAGGTGTGGCACAGAGCACATGGGCCACGGACAACATCACCGACATGTCCAACGAGGGCACTGCTCCCTTCCGCTACATCCAAGACGCCACCATCAGCCATGTGAAGACGACGGGCCAGGTGGTTGGAAAGAAGCACTGTGCAGGACTGGTGGGCTTCGCCTTGAGCGGCACCAACGCCATCAGCAACTGCGAGGTAGCAGCAGAGATTTACTGCTACAGCAGCTACTTCGGCGGCATCCTCGGTCACGGCAAAGCGTTCAAGACCACCATCACCGACTGCCTCTTTTCGGGCACCGTCATCAATCCAATTCCCTCTACGATGAGCACAACCTATACCGACGCAGGTGTTATCTATGGCTGGGGCGACGATCCTGGTGAGCACACTATCGTCAACTGTATGAGCGACGGTAACTACTTGGGCAGAGTACACGTCGACCTGCTCAAAATAAACGGGGGCACGCAAACGGTCACGAACTGCTACAGGAATACTGACGACTATAGCCAGGGTACCCAAACCTCCGCCACTGGCAGCGACCTTGTATTCCTGCTAGGCAATGGATGGGAGGAACGCGACGACAAGGCCGTCCCGAAAATGACAGAGTTGGAAGTGTTTGAGAATATGTGTATCGGCGCTAACACGCCTATGACTGTCACGACAGAATTTGTCGATTTCATCGGCACTTTTAATCCTGTCAGCATCGGCAAAGAGGGCGACAACACCATGCTCTACCTCGGTGCCGCCAACAAGCTCTACTGGCCCAACGCAGAGATGACCATCGGCTGCCAGCGCGCCTACTTCCAACTGAACGGCCTCACCGCCGGAGACCCCGCACTCAGCCGCATAGTCCTGAATTTCGGCGACAGCGATGAAACCACCGGGATAATGACTACGAATGATACGAATTCTGATGGTGCGTGGTACGACTTGCAGGGCCGCCGTTTGAACGGCCAGCCGACGCAGGGCGGTATCTATATACATCATGGCAGGAAGACTGTCATCAATGACAGGCGTTAAACACGGCCTCATCGATGACGGCATCACTTAACATAACAAGAAAGAGATATGACACAAGAAGAGAAAACACTGACAGAGGAGCGGATCGTGGACGTACTGAAGACGGTCTACGACCCGGAGATTCCCGTGAACATCTTTGACCTGGGAATGATTTATAAGATTGACGTGCAGGACGACGGCTCGGTAGAGGTGGACATGACGTTCACTGCGCCTAACTGTCCGGCTGCCGACTTTATACTGGAAGATGTACGCACGAAGATCGAGAGCGTTGACGGCGTGAAGAGTTCGAACGTCAACCTCGTCTTCGAACCGGCTTGGGACCAAAGCATGATGACGGAAGAGGCACGCGTAGAACTTGGACTGGACTGATATGAAACCGATATACTTCTTATCCGACGCACACTTAGGCTCGTGGGGCATTCCCCACGGCAGGATGCAGGAGCGACGGCTCGTGCGCTTTCTCGACAGCATCAAAGAGAAGGCGGCTGCCGTCTACCTGCTGGGCGACATCTTCGACTTCTGGTACGAATACAAGTACGTCGTGCCCCGTGGCTACACCCGCCTGTTAGGAAAGCTCTCAGAACTGACGGACATGGGCGTGGAGGTACATTTCTTCACCGGCAACCACGACATCTGGGCCTACAACTACCTGGAGCGGGAGTGCGGCGTCGTGCTGCACCAGAAGCCCGAGACGACGGAGCTCTACGGCAAGATATTCTACTTGGCCCACGGCGACGGACTGGGCGACCCCGATCCCTCGTTCAAGCTGATACGCTGGATCTTCCACAATCCCGTCTGCCAGTGGCTCTTCTCAGCCCTGCATCCGCGCTGGGGCATCTGGTTCGGACAGACCTGGGCACGCTACTCACGCCTGAAGCATGAGGCCGAGGAGCCGCCCGCCTATATGGGCGAAGACCGCGAACACCTGGTGCTCTACACCAAGCAGTACATGAAGGAGCATACCAACATCGACTACTTCATCTACGGCCACCGCCACATCGAACTCGACCTGCAGTTCTCAAACAAGGCCAAGGCTCGTATGATTATCCTGGGCGACTGGATTACCCAGTTCACCTACGTCGTCTATGACGGCGAGCACCTCTTTATGTCGCAGTACATCGAGGGCGAGAGCCAATTGTAGTACAAAAATCACCGCCAGCGGAATTATTTTGGTCGAAAATTCGGTTATTCCAAGAATTGTTCGTACCTTTGCAGCCGGAAATCGAACATTAACTAAAGAAAGTATGAGAAAGAGACTCTTTTCGCTCGTGGCTGCAGCCACATGGCTGATGACGGCAAACGCCGGCGGCCTGATGACCAACACAAATTATCACATCGCCTTCGACCGTATGATGGCCCGAGGCGCTTCTATGGACATTGATGCGGCCTACTCCAACCCCGCCGGACTGGCATGGGGCTACGACGGCCTGCAACTATCGCTCGACTTCCAGAAACCCTGGCAGAACCGCGACATTGAGGTCACAGTGCCTAAGTTCCTTGGCACAGACTTCAACTATAAGTACGAAGGCAAGGCTTCTGCACCTATCGTGCCAGCGTTATTTGCCTCGTATAAGCAGGACAATTGGGCATTGTCGGCCATGATTGGCATTGTGGGTAGCGGCGGCTTTGTCGAGTACGAAGACGGTGTGCCCATGTTCAATGTCCCGCTGACGGCCATGCTGGCTCAGAAGAGCGTCATGCCCGGAACGTACACGCTGGACTCTGAGATGAAGGGTAAGCAGTACATCTACGGCGGACAGGTGAACTTCACCTATCGCGTGACAGAGCATGCCTCGGTGGCTGTCGGTATGCGAGCCAACTACTACGACGGCTACTACCGCGGACATGTCACGGCCATACCCGGTGCTCAGCTGGCCCAGATACTGCCCACGGGTACTGCCCCGCTGGTAGACCTACAACTCGACTGCACACAGCGCGGCTGGGGCTTTGCACCTATCGTCAGCGCTAACTACCACAATGGTCCGGTGACGCTGTCGGCACGCTATGAGTTCCGCACGAAGATCAGTACGACTAACGATACCAAG
>Ga0247611_10003373_pt1 | contig 23761 bp, 28 predicted proteins | sample 177DNAGHGhighgp2_FD_192422 | JGI IMG/M metagenome (GOLD analysis project Ga0247611, IMG submission 192422) | Sheep rumen microbial communities from Palmerston North, Manawatu-Wanganui, New Zealand - 1770 DNA GHGhigh gp2 | ecosystem: Host-associated > Mammals > Digestive system > Stomach > Rumen... | reverse complement strand
TTGTTAGCAAGATACTCTGTATTCTTTTCCGCATTGATTAGCCTTACACAGATCTTATCTTTTACCTTGTCAAAATTTGTGAGGTCATCAGCACTCAAATTAGGTACGTCGTTTTGAACACAAACAGCGCAAATCTCATCGATAAGCGTATCCATATCCGTTCCCTTAAGATACCTGTCATAGTATTTTTCAAGATAGATATTAGGTGCGACATTGCTGTTTTCTTTTCCGATGATGATACCGATCAACTTGGTATCATTTCCCTTAACCACCTCATTAACTTCAACCCTGCCTACCTTAAAGTTGCTCGGGAAATAATTATCTGCCTGTACTTTGATGGTTTCTGCTACTGCATCTGCGAAAGATTTGATGTTTGTAATCATAATATTCTCTCCTTTAATTGTGTTAAGTTGATTATATGCTTATTCAATTTTGATTTTTACGGCCGAGCTCTTATTTTTATCATCTCTAAACCCCACTCTCTAATTATGCTGCCCTTGCCTTACGGAGCAGATCCCTTATTTCAACTTCCGACTTTGCGTTTTTTATTTTGGCAACAAGTTCATTGTTATACCCCTTGTATTCATCTGGGTATCTATTGTGCCACATTATGAAATCCCGACAGGCGCTTATTGCCATTTTCTTTGCGGTTTTAAGTCCGTCATCTGCACTTTCACCGACCGTATTAATAAAACCCACCTCACTGTTCATTACTGAAATCTTGCTCATACTACATCTCCTTCCTTTATTGTGTAAAGTGATTCATACTCATACACACTTCCGATATACACAATTTCTCCATAACATACTTCATCGTAGCACATTAAGAAATCCAACAATGCTTCGTCTGCGCCGTCTTCTGCATCGTATGTTTCAATTATCTCCTTTCCGTTATGAATTGCGACAATGCACTGTTCGTCATCGTAAAATGATTTAAAACGGCCAAAATAATTACGATCCCACCAGTTATCTTCCTGATAGTCAAATTTATCTACATTTACGCTTGCCGTGAGCAAAAGAATTGTTGCATCATATGTACGCTCCATTTCTTCAGGTATTACGTAATGGTCGAGCGTATGCTCAAGATAATATCCACAAGATAGATTTACGCTTGCTACGTCAAGTTCGGGACTTATATTTCCAATGTCGCTAAAACTTCCTATCGCCTCTTTGTATCCCGTTATTTCTGTTATATATTTTTTAAATTCCTTATTCCCACAGTCATAAAACACTGCGTCGTTTGCGTTTCTACGATCAAGTTCAATGATGAATTTAATGTTGAGTTCCTTTGTGTCTGCCTTTTTGTTAAGCCAATTAGCAAACTTCATAGATCCTCGTCCACCTATTTCTTCGTCTTCGCAGAACACAATAGCAGGACGTAAGCATGTGTTGTGAAGAATTTCGAGTATCATAAATATTCCACATCTATCATCACCCCCTATGCCTTGTGGCGACCATAATGCTTTCTTTCCGTTCCGTACCACTTCGATTATTTTCTTGCATTTCTTTTCGTGTACGGTGTCCATATGTGCTGTCAACATTACGTCAATGTTTTCACTTGGTGCATATAAGAAACCGTCCTCTTCAATGATGGTCTCATAATATTTCTCAAGTTCTTTCCGCAGTTCCTTTTTAAGGTCTATCTGGTTGTGAATCTTACATATATTTTTGAATAATTTTAAGTTCATCATATGCTTATCTCCTTTTCGTTATAGGGCTATGCCGTATGACATAGCCCGTGTCATTTTTCCTTACGCTACGTGATGCCACTCGTCATCGTCATCACATAATATGTATCCTGCTTTGTCTGCATTTTCTTCGTCAGCGTACCAATTATCGTCGTATGTCTCAATTCCTTCGTGGTCGGCAGAATACCAATCTTCGGTGTATGCGTCCTGTCTGCAATTTTCCCTTAAATGATAGGAACAATCATCTTGACAATAGACGACATCGTCATCGTCATCGGAATAATAAATGCCATTATCTTCGCAATATACGGCATTATCTTCATCCAACCATTCTCCATAACACTCACTCCATACCCAGCCATCACTTTCCGCACATTCACATGAACAATAATAATTGCCGTTGATATATTCATAATTGTCATTATCAGTGTCGATTACGCATCCACATCTTGGGCAAATTTCTTTATTACCACTTGTATCATGGATAGGACAACAAATATTCTCATTGTTTCTATGTCTATCTCCACAACAAGGGCACATAGGTCTTGCAGCTATTTTAATAGGATCCTCATTGAGGATTCCGTCTACCTTACGGAGAAATGATACGGAACAGTCTTCGTAATGGTTCCAGTCATCGTATGCGGTATAGCCATCAGGGTTTCCCTTGACATAGGTGGACGTGTTTGATACACCCTTTTTGGTAGTCCAAATATTTGATGCGCTTAAACATTCGGCAAATACCTGCTGAATGATTTCTCTGAACTGTGCGGCGATTCCCTTTTCTCCACCATCTCTTCCATCGGGATATACTCTGCCAAAGTAGAGTTTGTCATTTTGCCAAGATGTAACACATCTGTGTTCCTTGTCTCTCAGGCAATATGGAACATCTTTTCCGTATTTGTGATGGTCATTTCTTCCTACCACCGCTTCGTTCTCTTCGTCCACAATATAACTAATCATTGTTACATTGTCAAGTCCATATGACAGTGTTCCGCTTGACCACTGTCCCTCATATGAACCGTGACAGCAACGGACATTGTCTTTATCAATTGTATGACATGATGCCCAGTTATTACCAAAGGACATCGTAAGATAGTCGATGAAATTGAGAGATATTATAAATGTTTTCCCTTTGATTTCAAGGGGATTTATACTATCTCCTAACAGGGCAAAGTGATAATTGTAGCCCATATCTTTTGTACGCTGATGGGCATTTCCTTCGTCATCGGAGTATATCTCTGTTTTGACATCGGTTATGGTATTAAAACCGATTTTCTTACAGAAATTACCGATGTAACGGCTCCATTTCTGCCCGTCCACAAGAGGCAGAACTTCATTGTTAATGATTTTATCTGCTGCTTCAGGGTTGTCAATTATTTCTTTGATTTTTGAAATTGAAATGAGATTTGATGTATTATCATCAAAACATTTTCTCATTATCTCATATATTTCTATGAAATAGTATGATACTGTTTGTTCTGTTTTTTTGGATCTGAACATTTCGAGCATCCAATTTTCAAAATCAACGATGCCCTGCTCATTGAATGAGCGGAGAATTGTTTTGTTTTTGAGAACTATCATCTGCTCGTCCTCGTTCCAATACTGAGATTTGCGCAGTATTTTTTTCAGCTCCTCTTTCTGTTTCCACCATACATCTATGGTGTCTACTATTGCATCTTCCTGATAATCGTAGTCATATTCGTTGAGTAAGGCTTTGTACCGCTCAAATGCGGTTTCCTTTACTTTGTCCATAGTTGTTTCCTCTGTGTTATTGTCTGCGAGTACGTTAATTGCTGTGTTTTCCATAATTTCATTTCCCTTTCTGTAATAGTGTTAACTTCATTTTCCTTTGCTTGACAGTTTAATCCTCCTTTCCGTATTCTGTCAAGTACCATATATAACTTGTTAATCCTGTGGGAATTAACAATATTGCTATTACTATTGCTGGAACATTACTCGGCGAATCGAGTAATAATGCCATGATGATTACAAGCGACCACAATATTAAGCATACCGTTTCGTTTACTGCTTCCATTAAGTTTTTCATTTCCCTTTCCTTTCTGCTTCTGCATAAGCATATAAATTATTAAGCAATATCATCGCCGTGTCGTATGCCATTTCGGCATTTCGCTTATTAGAAATCGCCGCGCTTGCTCTTTTGTACGCATCCTCAAGACGTGTACCATATTCGGGTCTAATGATGTAATCCTGAAGTGGTAAGGATCCTATGCTCATTACCATTTCGCTTTCCTCGACCATATTTATAATTTCGCCAACAGTGGAATTCGTTTCCCTTATGACGGTAGTACACATTATCTGTGCTCCGTCTTCGTTTCCCTTTGTACTGAACACATCGACCATCCAATAGTCGACATATCCGTTCTCTTCATCCTCGGGAAACAGATTTTCACCCGTTCCCTCGTATATCGTCATTAATGTTTTCTCTTCAGGATTATAAAGAAATATCCCGTCTATGTTGTTTTCCTTTATGTAGTCAAGCCATCTTTGATTCAAGTCCATACTGTTACCTCGCTTTCATTTTCGTCCTACCCAGCTATACTGAATTTGACTACCGAACGCTATTTTGTAGTCAAGTTCGGCTCTTGAAGCCTCTTCTATCGTTAAGTATGGGATGATTTCCCTTTCGCCTGTATCCCAAATAATTCCGAGTATGAAGTTCATTTCCGTTCTCCTTTCCACTACCTGCTGTCGAGGTAGTAATAACATTCGCCGTGAGACTGGAAGTACGCAAGACGGCTCTGTGCCACTATCTTACTGTTGTACTCCTCGACCACTGTCTCTCGTCCGTCATCATCCTCACGGATTATTTGCCATATAATTCCTGCCATAATTGTTCTCCTGTTATTAGCGGAGCATATCTTCGCTGATTATTTGTGTCTCATTCTCGAGGAACTTATCACCGAGCGATTCAAGTGCTTGATGATAGTACTCCTCGTTGATGTTGCCGTCGATGTAGTCTGCAAGTATCTTCTCAGATACTCGTCTGAAAACCTCTCTCGTTGCCATTGTATTATCCTCCTGTTCAGCGTTGTTGTGTCGAGTTCAAGCATATGAGGTAATCATCCTCATACAATCTCAAACTCAAGGTTAGTGTAGTCTGCCACAAATGTGCGGTACACCTTTATTGCCTGTAACCGTACCATATCTTCAAGTGATACAGTCTCAAGATATATTCTGTGTCCTCTGCCGTTCTTACGTCCAAATACTCGTGCCATAATTAATACCTCATCTTTCTGCCCCTTTGGGCGGTTTATTGTTTATCCCCTCACCGCGTTCAACACCATTCGAATTGTGTCAACTGTTATGGTGCTTACTAACAAGCGTTGCAGGGGTGGGACGCTATGTCCCGACACCATCATGACGGATTCGAACCGTCCCACAGTGTCAAACCTGTGTGCTCCATAGCTGATGGTTGATGGTTGTTTAGGCTATTACTGGGTTGTCCGCATTGCACGGTTATCCCACACCTCGACGCCGTGTTATCTCGGTACTGCGTACCTCGATGGGTAATCCCCACCACGGTCTTCGTCAGGGAACACATATCAAGCACTCCCTCGTCTACCCCCTATTCGGTCGTACGCTTGCCTACCGTCCACTTACTCGCTACGTCCTCGCATTATTTGATCCCTCATAGTCGGGTAATGCGACTTCCTGACGCCTCCGCAACGGTGTTTCGCAACTTCGCTCTGCCAAATCTGCCACTCTTCCACCCGACTTGCGTGCCTATGATGTTCACGCTTACGGTGAGCAGACTCACGACAGTTGCTATGCAACTTTGCCAAATAGCCTCTATGTAGTGGAGCGACTTACGTCGCCGTACTCGTCACCTCAGTCATCGCCTGACCAAAGTGCCCACATTTGTCGGGATGTCCCTGTCCCCCGACTATGCGCCGACTTCTAATGCCTACGCTTAGGGATGATTCATACCGCGTTTACGGAGTAAACGCTTACAGACAGCCCTACTCAACTTTTGAGGGTTGATTACAAGGTGCAAAAAAAAAAGCACCCCGTAGGGCGAGGGGCGGAAGAACCGCCCCCGTGGGAGTTATGCCATCCACTTTGCGAAGAACTCTTTAGCAGCCTTTTCGGTCTTGAACTGTCTGCAAGTGATGTACTTGTCGTGTGTCTTCTTTACCAGAGCCTCTCTCTGCTCTTTGGTGAGGGCAGTACCGCCGTTCTCCTCTGCCTGCATCTTGAATGCATAGCGAGCCTTTTTGCTGATGAACTCGTTGGGTACAGAGTATACACAACGCTTATCAAGTACCCATTTAGGCTCGGTACTTGCAGGTTTCTTGGTCTTCTGCATCTCATCATACTGCTTCGAAATGGTGTCGTCTCCAGAAGTCTTCGACTTCTGCGTGGTCGGCTTCTTTGCAGTTGCCGATTTCTTGCCCTCTTCGAGGGCAGTCAGCCGCTCATCTACTGACTTGACAGCATTGGCAATAATAGACATGTCGTTCTGAATGGAGTTCATCATAGTTGCAAGTTCTGATACAGTAATTCTACTCATAGGGTTCACCTATCCTTATCTCTACTCCCTGTTAATCAAGTCATCGGGAGAGGGAGTAGTCGTCTCTCGATGACAATGGCATCATAGCACGTGGCAAAAATGGCGATTTTTGGAACGTTTTTTATGGTGGGTGGGGGGTGGAAAACGCAGAATCCATGCGGGTTTTGGGTGGGTGAGGCTAAGCGCTTTCACCTACACACATCTCGCACATTATCCGTACGCGGCGCATATCGGTGAACAATCGCGTGATACCGCCATACTATAGGGATGAGGATAGTTCATACAGATCTATATAAAAAAATATATACATCTGCGCAGGTAGTATAATCTACTATTAACTAATATAATATATAGTATATTATTAATATATTATATATATATATATATATTATGTTATATTATATATAATAATATTATTATGTTATGTATATTATATTTATTATGTTAAATATATATAATATTATTATATTTATATTATTATTATTAATAATATATATATAATTATTAATTAAATGTATATTAATATAGTTCATACAGATCTATATAATTTTTTACTTGACATTATACTACCTATGTGTTAATATGGTAGCGAGGAGGTTATTCTATGAGTAAGCTAATTGTTGATCGCGAGTTTATGACGGCGCCGCTGACGGGCATGCAGTTCGGGGCATTCCTGTCGGCCATGGATCTGGGCACCGCATACCGCGACCAGATACTGCTGAGCGACAAGGCTATCTATTTTAATATGATGGGTAAGCTGCCCAACCAGAAGCAGCGCGAGGACGTGAATGAAGCGCTAAACTTTCTTATTAATGAAGGACATGTGGTGGCGATTGCGCTTGGGCATGGCAATTATATTGTAGATTGTCAAAGATCCTTTCATTATGATTTGGATCGACTGCCCCATGGCGGCAAGATGTTGGTGTACGAAGACATAAAGAAAATAATGCAGAGCGGGCAAAGTTGGCAAGGTGCACTGCGCTACTATTTAATGTTGGCGGATCATATGACTAAAGATAATAGGTGTTCATATAGCCGCCAGTATTTTGCCAATAAACTCAAAATGAACGAGGCATCCCTGACAAGATACAACTCTTTATTAAAGAAGCTGGGCGTAATAATCATTGTGCCTCGCATGGATATGCCCAGTTATTATTATTTAAAGCATAGCACTTGACATTATACTAATTGATATGTTATTATATTGGTGGGCGGGCATGGTGCGCGCCTAATTAAATTTGGAGGAATGATTATGAATCAAGAATTACGTAACAAAATTATATCGACATTGTTAGTGCTCGGAATTGTGGCAAGCTCAGTAGTGCTCGGATACAAGCTGGGTATCATGGATGAGCGCATGCGTAACTACGAGCAGCAGATTGAGGTGATGAAGTCAGATGAATAATAAAACAGATATTTTTCTGGCGGTGGCCTTACTGCTGGCCAGCATACTGATCTTCAGAGCGAGCGACGAGAAGGCGCAGGCAGAGACCCAAATGGCTGAACTGCAGAAGCAAATAGTGCAGCTGGCAAATGAGAAGGCGGAGGTTGAGACAGAGCTGGCGGAGGCGCGTGAGGAGAACTTGACTCTCAGGGAAGAACTTGACACAACACTTGAGATGATGGAGAATCCTATGTCATTATTTGGCGGCACACTTATAGAGCTGACACCTACAGACGAGAAGGAGCTCATGGGCATCGCAATGGCGGAGGCTAAAGGTCAGGGACTTGTGGGCAAAATGCTGGTAATGAACGTGGTGCTCAATAGGGTTGAGCGCGATGGTAAGAGCATACACGATGTTATATATGCGCCCAATCAGTTTTACGTGGCGGGCATGAGTGAGCCTGATGAAGAGTGTGAAATTGCGCTATTAATGGTGGCGGCTGGTTGGGATGGATCGCAAGGAGCTTTATATTTTTGCAATAGCGGATATAATGGCCCTACCCCACTGTTTAAATATCGTGGTCACTATTTTTCATCTTGATATAATTACAAAGGAGACAATTAAATAATGCGTAAATGTTGTGTTTGTGGTAAGCCCGTTAATGACGGAGAGGGGTATGAGGCGCTTGGATATGTGTATCATATACATTGTTTTCCTTGGTTCCCCTTGCCCGTTAAGCAGAGATGTTTTTTCTGTCACAAGATTATGAGGAGCGGCGATGATGTGGCGTCGCTTGGTGATCTTGGATGTGGCGGGCAGGACGACATTTGTTGTAGTAAGTGTATAACCAAGCACTTCGGGAGAAATAAAAATGAGCGAGGCGGTAAGAAAGTCGGGGGCGCTATGCGACCTATGTTTGCGTGAGCAGAGGCGAGTGCCAGCTGACGCGATGTTTGCAATAAAGTCGAGCCGTTATTACTGGGTATGTCAGAAACATTATAGGTTTCTCGCACTGACAGGCGGCAAGACCGAAGAAAAACTTAAAACGGAGGATTAATATGAGTCAATGGGATGATTTGCTGAAGTATGCAAAAGAGATGTGCAACGTAGGCGACAGCGTTAAGTATGTGATGTGCGGCGACAAGGGTTGTAACAACTGTAAGTACAGAGAGTGCCCTAAGGACGAAGGTCTTTGTGAAAGTTGCCATAGTTGGGATTTTAAGTGGAAGCCCAAGAGCTCGTGTGATACGTGTGTGTTTACTGGAGAAGGAGATAGTTTCTATCCTTGTGATGACGGTAGCCACAACGGTAAGAGTTGCGACAACTGTGAGCATGATTCTAAGGATTGCGACGAAGATCCATGCCGTCATTGTCTCAGCGGGAACAAGTGGGAACCTAAGAAATATGATGAACACATTGAAGCTCTTGAGGATCAGATCGAGAATCACGGGGGTATAATAGTTAATCTTAGTCGCGAGGTATATGATCTGGAAAATCTTTGTGATAACCAGAACAAGTTGATTGATACTCTTGAGGATCAGATCGAGAATCAGGACGAGTATATCAAAGAGCTCGAGGATGAAATTGATGGTCATAAGGGTTTTATCAAGATTTGCGAGGCAACGCTTAATCAATACAGAAAGATGTTGGCTAATACAAATGCTATAACCGATATGGCCGTGGCGCTACTTAAGGCGGCGGGTTATGAGGTAACATATGTAGGAGATTAAGATGAAAAAATTTATAGACATTGAGGCGGCTCGTATAGAGGATACTGAGTTTCGCAAAAATAATGTGTCGGGTTTTAATGTTGGAGAGCATATACAAATTACTACTAAAGTTGACGGATCTAATGCGTCCTTATATTACGAAGATGGACATTTGGTAGCGTGCTCAAGAAATAAGGTATTAGATTATAATAATAATCTCAATGGTTTCTATCAGTACGGAACAGAACTTAACACGCTGCTCGGCTGGTTTCAAAACGGTCACGAATCGATGGTGGTATTTGGTGAGTGGAACCTTTGCGGCAACGCCATTAAAGATTATAAGCCCGAATACGCTCGTAATCATTGGATAGTATACGACATATACGATAATGCGACTGGACATTATCTCCCACAGACTTTTGTTAAGAAAATGTGCGACGAGGTTGGGCTTACTTATATTCATGTTTTATATGATGGCCCATTTATTTCATGGGATCATGTAAAGTCTTTTATGGCGGGCGATGGATATTACGGGCCAACACAGGAAGGTTGTGTGGTTAAATCTCAGGACAGACTTGAGGGAACTGACAAGTGGTTTTATTTAAAGTTAGTTAATGATTCATTTAAAGAAACCAAGTCGCGTCCTAGGGAAAAGTCACCAGAGGAAATTATCGATGCTGAAAAATGCCAGCGTATTGTAGATGACATTGTTACAAGGCGCCGTGTTGAAAAGGCAATTGAGAAACTTCGCGACGACGGTGAAGTACCTGCAGAGATTACGCCTAAAGATATGGGGGCGGTAGCGAAGGTACTGCCTAAGTTTGTTTATGATGATTGCGTAAAGGAGGAAAAAGAACTCGTTGTTGAGGCGGGGGCTTTGTTTGGCAAAATGTGTGGCAGCAAAACCATGCAGTTTGCTAGAGAAATAATTTTAAATTAAGTAACGGGAGGACTTGTAGTGGGGGATTTTGGTTACAAGATCAACAACTATGAAGCTGGATCAGTGTACGAAGTTATGACTGGGGTGCGCAAGAAGTATGATACTAAATGTGCCATGCTAACTAATTCATTGTTCCTAGATTTTTTAAAGGCTAACGGGCTAAGTACTCGAAATGAAAAATATACGCGCGACGTGATATGTCTCAACTTTAATTACGGGAGCCGAACTTACGATGATGAGCTAGCGCGTATTGATGTTGCATTAGAATCCGATCCAGATAATGATTATTTAAAGGCGTTGCGTGAAGAATGCGTAGCAAATAAAGACAAATTTGATTGCAAAAGTGCAGATGAGATACGAAAGATATTTTATGAGAACGGAGTTACAATTCACTATAAGAACGGTGACGTAAAGTACAAATACTTATATCGTACGGCAGGTAAGGCTAAGGTTGGGTCGTGTATGTTTATCAAGCAGAGCCTGTATAAGAAAGCACATGATTTTCTTTATATGGGCCTCAAACTTCCAAAGCACGATGCACCAATAACAGAGTTTGGAGCATATACATCGTTGGTGACCTCAACTATCGTAGGAAAAATAGAAATTAACCCTGAAGACATTGTGATCCTGAATGATGTAAGGTCTGAATTTAAAACCAATGTGGTAAGTGTCGAGCTAGATAAGAATCAGTGTAGGGCATTATATAAACAAGATTATATTCTTGGTTGTGATATGTTCGATGGACAGGCATTGATTGATTTGTCGATATGTCCTGAATGGACAAATGGATATGTGCTTTTACGTCATCATTTTACAAAGGCGGCGGCATTTGCTACAGACTTGCAGGGATTTTTCAAAGACTATTTTGGTCAGAATTATGATACAGCTTATCTGACGGATATGTGGGGTAATAAACATCTTGTAAAGAATGTAAAAGTTGTAACAACTAATAATTCCATAAAATGGGTTAAATTTGGAGTACCATATGAAACTTGGTGCGAGAAGGTGCGTGAGAATGGGTCAATGTTCGGAATAGTTAAGACTGCACATCCTAGTAAGTTTGGTGATTACCAGAGAATGTCATATCAAATGGTGAATGCTCTCAATAACGAATTTGTGGATGAGGTAGCTGCGCCAACCAGAGACTATGTGAAAGCATTAAAGACCGATCTTAATACTTACCTTGACTTTCTTAAAAGGAACGCAAATTTCTCAAATGATTATGAGGCGTTATTAGCATTATGGACTCAGGATCATAGCTTTGAACAAAGTGAATATTTTAGAGAACGTAAGAAAAAAATTATTTACGACTATACTATGTCGGTAAAGACGGGAAAGCTTTTACAAGTTGCGGATAACCTTGTGTTGTGCGGGAGTCCATACGCAATGTTATTGCATTCTGTGGGCGAAGATGTAAGCAAGGATCCTACGTTTGAAGTCGAGGATGATGCAATACAATGTTACTCAGAAAGATTTGGAGACGGAGAATATCTGGCAGAGTTCAGGAATCCATTTAACTCACAAAATAATCTAGGGTATCTGCATAATCGTTTACATCCATTGATTAAAAAGTATTTTAGATTCGGCAAATTATGTATGGCTGTAAATGTACAAGGAACTAGCTTCTGCGATAGAAATAACGGCTCAGATTTTGATAGTGACTCAGTATATACAACTAACGCACCAGCTATTGTTGAGCATGCAAAGTATTGTTACAAGGTTTATCCAACAATAGTTAATAATATACCACAGAGTAAAAAGAAATATGATTCAACTCCTGCATCATTTGCGGCAATGGATAATTTATTAAGTGCGAGCCAAAGAAATATCGGTGAGTCAAGTAATCTCGCACAAGTATGTCTAACATATACATATAATTATCCAGATCAAAAATATAAAGACTATGCTTGTATTCTTGCAGTTCTTGCTCAATTAAGTATAGATTCAGCAAAGAAATCTACTGCAGTAGACATCACAAATGAGATCAAACGTATACGTGCCGACATCGGCATCAAAGACAATAAATATCCTCCGTTCTGGCAACAGATCAGGAAGGGGTTCCCAACAAACAGAATAAATTTTAAACTCGACTCTCCTATGTGCCGACTATATAAAATGGAGTTCGAGTCATATAAGCCCGAAACGGAAACAATACCCACGGCAGACTTCTTCCAGAAGTTTCCATTAGAGATGAACAAAAGAGTATCGCGTAATGTCGAGGAACTAATAGAGAAATATCAGCTGGAATTATTGGAGACTAGAATAGATAAAGATGATTGTGTGAGTGATGTGGAGAACTATCTCCTACTCAGAGAAGATTTCGAACAGCTCGTGGATGATATAAGACATGTAACATTACCAAGCAAGTATATAGGTTTGTTTAGTTGGTTACTCGATCGTGCGTTTATAATGACGCCACAACTGGAACAGAAAACTGCGGGACTTAAAAGTAAATTATATAAGAATAGAGCGATCTTATTAAGAGTATTATATGAGGTAAACCCTGAAGCATTATTAAAATGTTTTTCAAAAAATTTGCAAAATCAGGCAAAAATTGGTACCACCTCGACAAATGATGTGCCTGAAACCCGCATGGATACAGCATCTTGACATAATAACAAAGTCCGTATATGAGAGGGTGGCATTATTGCCCTCTCATACGGAACATAAATTGATTGAACAAGGAGATAACAGAAATGGCAGAGTGTTATATAGACCTCAGTTCCATAATCAACGGAGACAAAGGCGACATATATGATAAACTTCAGGCTGAATTTTTACAAAATAGGATGCTCGTACTTAATCAGGATGTAGATTCCACACTGATTGATGATGCGGTGTCATGGATTCTCCAATGGAATCTTGAAGATGTATGTCTTGCTAAGAAAGATAGAAAACCCATTACGCTGATGATTCATAGTTATGGTGGTGATATGTTTGCCGCTGGTGCCCTCATGGATGTTATTCAGACTTCTGAGACACCTATTAGAGCAATTGGACTTGGCTTCATTGCCTCGGCAGCTTATTACATATATCTTGCGGCTCCTGAAAGATATGCTTTTAATAACAGTATTTTTCTTCAGCATGACGGAGAAGTTGATTTGTCGAACTCAACTGGTAAGGCAAAGGATACAATGAAATTTTTTGATGGCATGAATGAGAAGATTAAACAGTATGTTCTTGATAATACTAAGATGAGTGAGAAGACATACGACGAAAAAAATGATCGAGAGTTTTACATGTATGCCGAAGAAGCAAAAAAGTACGGGATAGTCCATAAGATAATCGGCAAGGATGTAACATTAAAAGCGGTATTGAAAGGATAAAAATGGAGAATATCGAATTAGAACTTGAGAAGATAGGAATGTCGGTTGAAGATTATGAACAGTGTCTGTCGGATATCGTGGACAAGCTCGATGGTAATCTTGATATAGATTGGGAAGAATTAAAAGATATATATAATATTCCCTACGCAACCGACGTACTCAGAAAAGCAAATGGTACTTTATTTGGCGGCTATGCTGTTAAGAAGTATTATGAAAATAAATATGGATCAACAGGAAACCTTGGATTTGATGATAAACTTTGTAGTCTTCGAAAAGAACGTTATAAAATTCAAAGTGAAAAAATTGAGTTTAATAAAAACATACGCGAATTAGCGCGTGATGAATTGATTGTTGAACATATTAAAGAAGCAATTAAGACTCTTCCACCTATCAAGATTCCTAAGGTTGTGACGGTGGGCGAAAGCGACAAGGAGTATCTCCTGTGTTTAGCCGATGCTCATTATGGTATAGAATTTGAGATCAAGGATTTATTTGGCAATATAGTAAACGCTTATAGCCCCGAGATATTTGAACAGAGAATGAACGCTCTCCTCTCCGATGTTGTTGCAACAATAAAAAGAGAAAAGATACGTAAATTATCTGTGTGGGAACTTGGGGATGGTATCCAAGGGATGTTAAGACTTAATTCTCAGTTAATGCAATTAAGATATGGAGTGATTGAGTCTTCTCTGTTATATGCAGAGTATATGGCAAACTGGCTGACCGCCTTGAGCGAACATGTAGTTATCGACTTCCAGATGGTTGTTGATAGCAATCATAATCAACTTAGACTGTGTGGGGCACCCAAAAATGCTTTTCCCGATGAAAATATGAGCAAGGTAATTAGTTCATTTTTAAAAGAGCGTCTCAAAAATAATAAGAATATTATTGTTACGGAAAATGAGACAGGAATGAACTACGGGGTGTTCGCGGGAAGCTCAGTCCTTGGAATACATGGTGAGGTTAAAAATCTTGCCGATGCTATAAACGATATTGGTCGAGCGTATAATATGTCCTTTGATTATATAATAGCTGGTCATAAACACCATGCCGAAAATACTGAGGTTGGTATTAATGCCGAAGCAATCCATATTAGAAGTATAATTGGTGTAGATCCATTTGGAATGTCACTTAACAAAACTTCAAACGCTGGAGCTTCAATGTTTGTGTTTGAAAGTGGTAAAGGAAAGACGTGCGAATACACTTATAAACTTAATTAATCCACTCGTAGAGGGCTAATTCTGTCCTCTATATTATATTCATAGATTCTTCCTTCCGTGATTGCGTTCCTTCCACTGCTGTCCTAGCGGTGGAGGGGGCGCAGATAGCTCGACTACCATGTGTAGAAGGAGTTACTAAAGACGTTATGTTTTATACATAGTGTTTTTTGCAAATGTTGTGTCGGGAGCGTATATCGACATAAATAAAAGGTACGCAACCAAATGTTTCCCGCTACCCGAGATGCGGTATATAAAAGCTCGGGGTTCAAATGTTTTGTCTCCTCTCGCTTATGTCCTATAGGTGGAGGGGGCGCAAAATTTTCAACTCATCTGTCATGTGTAGAAGGAGTCTTCGAAGACGTCATATAAAGATTGGTGAACCTCCACCATAAAAGAAGCGAGGGACGATAAAGATGGGTGAACGTCCACCTATATAAGCGACGAACGATAACGATAGCTGTTATGAAATTTGATCAATTATGGCGTCTTTTGTTTTTTGGGGTCGATGGCTGTGGACGCAATTAGTGCGTATCTTAATGGAGGTTCGATCCCCCTCGGCTGCTTTATTCATAGTAACGTGAGGCATATTGAAATTTTGATTAAAATCTAAACGTTATGGGAGACGTATATTCCTGCTAAGTTACTATGATACATATCGACTGTAATTACAGGCGGTAGTAATGATCGTGTTACGGAAGCTTGCGGAGCCCGTGACCTGAAAAGGTTCCTACGGGAACTTTTGTTATGCAGCTACAGTTCGGGAGGACTTCCCGAGGCAAGGTGCAATTCCTTGCAGCTGCACTGACTCCATGGAGGCATGGAGCCCATAGACTGTCATAAGCGTCGCGACCGCTAAAGATAAAAATAGTCGCGCTACAAATGTTTGCCCTCGGTCGTTTAAGCGCCGAGGGCTTTTGATTAAAAAGGATAAAATGGTGAAATATGGCAACGAATTTACAACCCGCGCCATTAGGCGAGGAATCAAAACTTGGTGTCGCCGACATGCGCAGGATTTATAGCAAGTTTGCTGACACCTATAATAAAATACTTGACTGTGATATCATGTACTGCCCTAAGTGTGATAACTGGAAACGTAATACTGGTTTTCATACTGGGTTTTACAAGGATGCACGCTTTAAGGCAGGATATTTTCCTATCTGCAAAGAGTGTGTTCAGATGTTGGTGGAACAAAGGAAAAGAGAATCTGATCCACCCAACGAAACAAAAGAAAGCGTGATGAAAGTTCTCGAGCTTATGGATAAACCTTATTATGATGAGGTATATATGAATGCTGTTAATGGTGTGGATAATCAAAAGAACGATCCGACCAACAGAAAAACTTACCAGTCACCATTCGCTGTTTATATTACGCAGATACAAAGTCTGCCGCAATACAAGGGGCGCAAGTGGAAAGATAGTAAGTTTGGAAGTTACGAACAGCGTCCAGTTGAAGAGAAGTTTGACGAGAGCGATGAGATATTTGTAAATGCCAAGAAACATTTTGGTAATGAATACAGCTTGCATGATTTGCATTTTCTTGAAACAGAGTATTCTGACTGGTGTGATCGATATGAATGTAATTCTAAAGCTCAAGAAGAGTTATTTAAGAATATTGCATTCACTCAGCTTGAATTGCATAAGGCGCGACTTAACAATGAATCCACTGATAAGTTAACCGCTACATTGCAAAAGCTTATGGAAACTGGTGATATTACGCCTAAACAAAATAAGAATGATGTTACTGGTGGCGTGGAGTCTTACGGACAACTTATACAGAAACTTGAAGAGACACGTCCTGTTGCCGATATAGACCCCCAGTTTAAAGATGTAGATAAGATTGGATTATATATCAGTGTTTATTTCTTGGGACACTTATGCAAAATGCTTGGTATTAAGAATAAGTATTCTAAAATGTACGATGACTATATGCGTCAATATGCTGCCACCCGTCCAGAGTTTAGTATAGATGAGGATTCAGAAGACATATTTAATAAGATCTATGGTGGTGCATTAGATGAGTAATAAAAAGAGCTTTGCTCAGATACAACAGGAAAAATATGATAACCTAATGGAAGGTGTGGCAATATGGACAGCGTTTTATCGTGCGAATCCTCAACGCTTTGCTGCTGAGTTTTTAAATATTCAATTGGGTATATTTCAAAAAATTTTGTTGTATGTAATGAATTTGTGTACGGTCTTCAATTGGATCGCGAGCCGAGGCTTTACTTGTTATTACATATGTGTTCTGTTTAACTAGAAAGAAAGAAAAAAGCAGAACAAGTAATAACTATTGGGTCTGCGGTACAGTAATGTATCGTGTATAGCGGGCAAATACGGAGAATGCTGAGATGCCAACTCCGTGGTAACTTGTAGTGGTAAAAAACACAAGTACCGTAACGCGTAGATGGTGAACCTTTTATAGAATATAATCCATCCAAGAGTGTCCGCCACCCTACCAGATAATTCTGGGGGTGAAAATGTACGCTGAACTTATGAGAAGATGAATCGTAAGATCCATAGGATAAAAAACCTATGGGATAACAAATTGTAGGCAAAACGTATTTAATTGCACTTTATTGTGTGATTAGGTGTATTCTTTATCCCGCTACAAAAGTATGTGTAGCATCTGGAGTTAAGTCTCAGGCGGTTGAGATTATAGGTAAGATTGAAACCGACTTCATGAAATTACATGACTGGGGTAGCAGTAATCTATCAAATGAAATTGAAGAAATCACTACAGCAATAAATAATCCACATGTTACTTTTAAAAATGGATCGTGGATTAAAGTTGTTACGGCAAGTGATACCGCTCGTAGTAATCGTGCAACTATAGTAATAATAGATGAATCAAGAATGGTTAAGAAAAAAATAGTACAAGACGTTCTTAAAAAATTCTTGACTTCGCTCAGAAAACCTCCCTATATGAATCTGCCTGAATATAAAAATAATCCCAAATATCAGGAAAGAAATATAGAGATGTATACGACATCCGCATACTATAAGAGTTCGTGGATATTTGAAAAGTGCAAGTCTGATGCTGCGCTTATGCTAGATGACAATAAGAGATATTTTTGCTGCGGCTTACCATATGAAGTTGGCATTGAAGAAGGTATCTTTTCAAAAGAAGCTGTTGAAGACGAAATGTCTGAAGCGGATTTTGATCCTATTTCATTTAGAATGGAACGTGAGGCTTTGTTCTATGGCGAAGCGGAAGATGCTTTTTATAAATACGACGAAGTATCAAGTTGCCGAGTAATCAAGAATGCATTCTTACCATTTGAGTTTTATGAAAAACGTGGTATAAATGTTCCTGATCTTGCAGAAGGTGAACGTCGTATATTATCTGTGGACGTTGCGCTCATGGCAAGTAAGGCAACCAACAATGACGCTACTGCAATAGAAATTAATATTGCAACGCCTAGTAATAACGGAATGGCGTCACATATTGTTTATGTGGAAACTTTTGAAGGTAAAACAACCGAAGAGGTTGGTATTATTATAATGCGATATTTTAATCATTATAAGTGTACCGATCTAGTACTGGATACAAATGGTATTGGACTTCCAGTATATGACTTTATCGCTCGTCCGCAGTTTGATGCAGAGACTGGTGAAACATATGATGCTATGTGTAGTTGCAATGATGTAGCCATGGCGGAACGTTGTAGAGAGCCCAACGCAAATAAGTGCGTATGGACTATTAAGGCGTATGCACAAGAGAACTCTGAAATGGCTACCGCTCTTCGTGCGGGCATACAGACTGGCAATCTCTCACTATTAATCAATGAATATGATGCAGAGCAAGTAGTAAAAAAAGTTGCTGGCTATGCGTCTATGTCGACTGAAGAAAAAGTGAAATTACTTATGCCGTACGCACAAACAACTGCGTTGGTTAATGAGATGGTTAACCTCGAAGGTAAGATTGTAGACAACAAGGTTAAGCTCAAAGAACATTCAGGTATGCGTAAGGATAGATTCTCAAGTCTTGAATATAATTATTATGTGGCTCAGATCATTGGTCGCGAGATGCAACGTAAAAATGATGAGAGTACAAAATCCTTGTTAGACTTACTTGGATCTTCTATTCGTAAAAGTTCAATTATAAAGTAATCAACAAAACGGCGTGGAGTGAAAAGGCTAGACAATTATAACCCTGCGGTGGGAACCAGAGAAAACCCTTGCCGAGTCGTTTTGTTAACTCAGGCGGTGCGTGCCCCAAAACTCGTACCGCTATTTATCGTCTCTTAGAACTAGACGATATACACTCTGCTAGGACGCTGTGCTGTCAAAGGTGCAGTGTCCATTTCTAAATTATAAGACGAAGGAGGATTTAACATGGGCACATTAATAGCCTTACAAAAAGACATAATATGGTGTAGCCAACCCGCAACACCTCCCGAACCTGATGTACCAGACGGTAAAACTGTAACTCCAATTAATGATGTAGAGATATGGTTATCATGTGCAGGATTAAATAATACAGGATACACTACTTTATCAGAAGTACTCGCAGATACAGGAATACTTAGAGCAGTACTGAATGATAATAATGCTACGGATTACTTGGTAAGGTCAAAACAGTTTGCGAGTGATGTTTGTGCTAATGCCACAGCTATGTCCTATATAGGTCTGAACAACTATGCTTCGAATACGCTTTTGGCGGATGCAACTTGGTGTTCTGCTATTTGTAATAGTACATATTTTGAAAGTGTGCTTAATGCAAAAGTTCCTACTATGACGAGCAATACTACACCGAGTGGCGAATGTTTTGGTAGTAGTTATGACAATGCGTATTACCTTGCTTTTGATAACAGTCAGTCAACATACTGGAATTGTACGGATAGTGCTACGCTTCCTCAATATGTTGGGTACGACTTTAAGACACCCACATTGTGTAAGAAAGCAATAATAGCACAGCCTTTGAGTGGCGGTTCTGCGTATTATATAAGCGTTTCTAATTGTAAGATACAAGGTTATGATGGAACAAATTGGATAGATATAAAAACGGGAATAACTCTTAATTGGGGTGAAACACAGGTTGTTGATTTTTCAACTAACGAAACAAAGTATGAAAAATATAATCTTTTAATTCCTGCATATAACATAAGTTCGTCAACTACTCATAATATTTCAATTTATACACTTCAATTCTACGGCAGAGCCGATATTTGATTTATTTATAATTTTGATTATTTAATTTATGATTTAATAATGTTTTTAGGACACCACGCCGTCAAAAGCGTGGTGTTTATTTTTAAGGAGGTGGAACTATGGCTACAATAATCGCATTAGGGAGAACACCTATTTGGGCAAATGGTGGCTTTGTTCCTCCCAAAGAGATTCCCAATGGTAAGACGGAGGTGCCCACGGATAACATACAGACGTGGCTCAACTGTGCTGATATCTGGGATAAAGATTATCGAACACTTGGTCAGGTAATGGCTGATACCGAAACGCTGTCTGCACTGATGGCGGACGAGAATGCGGTCGACTATCTGGTCAGAAGTAAGACGTGGATAAGTACTGAAGTTTTAACACCAGTAATGACTGACGATACTCATCCTGTTGGATATATTGCAAGCGCAAGTAGTTATGCCGAAGGTTATGAACCTTATAAAGCATTTAATGATGCTGGTGATTCCAGAGCTTGGAAAGCTGATACTGCTGGTGATGGGCAATGGGTGCAAATTGAACTTCCTACCGCGGAGATTCTTGATACTGTACAGTTTACCGATGAAAAGATAAATAATTATAACATCATAAACACATTAACAATTTATGGAATAAATGATGGGGAACCAGTTGAAATTGGTAGCATGAAACTTAACAATTTACATGATAGTGTTGTAAAGCATAAGATGTATGGCAATAATACGGCATATAAAAAATATCGTTTTGAATTCACCATGGCTACTGGATATACAGCAACTATTAAAGAAATAGTTCTTAGAACTAAAACAATTGGTGGATTATGCGATAATGCTACAGCAATGACATATATTGGATTGAACAATTATGCCGCCAATACATTACTTGATGATTATGATTGGCGCGTGGGAATATGTATGTCTAACTACTTTGAAAGTGTACTTAATGTTAAAGTTCCTACGATGACTGGTAACACCACTCCGAGTGGAATATGTACTGCGAATCCACATAGTGGGCCAATTGGATATTCTTATCTTGCTTTTGACAAAGATTTAGATACAAGATCTGGAATGAGCGCTGCAATAATGTTGGATAGCAGCTTTGTTATCCCTTACTGGAGTATAGGTTATCGTTTTCCTAGTAGTGTAAAGTGTTATAGATATGATATAACTCCTTGTAACACATCAACAAATGTATTTATGGATAAATATAATGTAGATTGTGGAAGTGGTAATGCTATGATAGGTACTCAAATTGCCCCAGTTACCACTGGGATAACTCACGCATATGTGTTTGAACAAAATCTAACTAAAGATGTTTGGTATCAATTTAAAATTTATATACCTAAAGGCCCACAAGAAGGAGCCGAAACACAACACGATAAAATGATTTATATATCTGAGATCCAGTTTTATGGTCGCGAAGATGTTTAAGGGACTAACTGTTAAGTAACTAAAAACATAGTAAAACATATACAAAAGTGGTCAAATGTGTTTGCACAAATTCTTCTGTATATGGACTTAACAGTAGGTTTCAAGCCTGAGTGAGTGCTGACAGTGAAAGCTGCTCTGCACGATGAACTACGATAGAGAGAAAAGGTAAAGACGCACCTGCGGATGTACTTTCAGTCTGCTGCCCTGTGAGTGCCAACCAAGAAACACCGCTAATGACCTGCGGTGATAACAGGGGAACACATGAACTTCTCTTCGTCATTGGCAAGAAGGACAATACTCCGAAAGGAAGGTGTCAGAAATGACAAATTATAGTTTTGTGTTGGACGCAGATGGAAAACCGTTATCTCCAACAAAAGAAGTAAAAGCGTGGTATATGATACGCAAAGGTAAGGCAACTTTAGTATCAAAATATCCTATGACAATCCAGTTAAAAAGAGTCATCCCTGCGGATGAAATTTGTAAAGATGAAATTCGTTGCGGAATAGATGACGGTGGACTTCATGTAGGTATTGCTTTAGTTCAGAAATGCAAGACTAAAAATAAAGTTTTGTTTAAGGGAACTATCGAACAACGTAATGATGTAAAGCATCTTATGGATGTTCGTAGAGGTTATCGAAAGTGTCATAGGCAGCATAAAAGGCATCGTAAAGCAAGATTCGATAATCGTAATTCTTCCAAGCGAGAAGGACGCATAGTACCAAGTATCTTACAGAAACGTCAAGCTACAATGAGAGTCGTTTATCACTTGAATAAATGGGTGAATATTACAACATATTGGCTTGAAGATGTTGCGATAGATATAAGGGCATTGACAGATGGATATAAGCCGTATAGGTGGCAGTATCAGAAATCTAATAAACTTGATGAAAATATCCGAAAAGCAGTTATTTTGAGAGATGGTAAGTGTATGGAATGTGGCAAAAAGACAGGAGTTATGGAGGTACATCACATAAAACCAAGAAGACTTAATGGTTCCAATACATTGAAAAATCTTATAACCCTTTGTCCGAAATGCCATCAAAAGACCGAAGGCAAGGAAGAACAGTATATGGAACATTATTATTCTATACTGAATACTACTGACGCAAAAGGTTTGAATTATGCACAACACGTCATGCAAGGAAAAACGTATCTTAGAACGGAATTATCTAAACTTGGAGAATTGCATCTGACCAATGGTGGCGATACAGCGAATAAGCGCATTGACTGGGATATTGAAAAGACACATAGTAACGATGCTATATGTATCGCAGACTTAAAGCCTGATACAACAGACATCTTTGATTGGACAATAAAGCCAATGCGAAGACAGAGCAAAGCTAAAACCGAATCGGTATGTGAATTTAAACATCGGGATATAGTATCTTACACTTTCAAGAACGGTGAAAAGCATACAGGTTATGTGACTGCGTTATATCCAGAACAACACGCATTGAACTTTCAAAGTCCCACAAAGCATTGTAAAAAAGTAAATGCTCAAAAATGTAGATTCATATGGAGATTTAACAAAATCTACTGGCTATCTGCTTGAGTATAATTAAACACATATGTCTTTAATTGGATATGATTTTTAAGGGAGGAAATAATAATGACTTTAGAGAAGAGGGTTTCAAACCTTGAGAATTTAGTCGCATCGGTTATTAGTATGTATGGTATTAAAACAAGATACAATGAGGCAGACAAATCAGCATTGCGCCAGACTAGTTCTCAGCAAGGTGAAGAAATTAAAACTAATACTGTTGGTATAAATGAAAATGATACAGCCGTCTGTGATGTTGCCGAATTATCCGATGTAAATTCACAGGCTATCGACGATCTTGCAGAGATGGTTGATGAATTGGCTCAAAAGATTGCGGAAATGGAGGGATAAAGATGGTAGCAAAATACAGTCGGCATTTAGAAGAAAGAGACATCAATGAAAAGACAGACAAGGTTTGGACAATCATGGATGTTCCAAACACTTGGAGAAAAAAGACCGAGGCAAAGGTCATTGCTGATGGCTATGAATTTCTTGAGGACGGAACTGCTGTCAAGAAGGAAGACAACGAATAATTTGTGATTCCCCATCACACTAGGGGACTAAATATAAAAGAAAGGATGGGGATGTAATGGATATTGTTTCATATGCATTGTCGCGAAAATACACGGACAATACAGTTATTGGTCTTGGTGCTATTAAAGGAGCACCTTGTACTATTAAATCTGCAGTTCATCAAGATGGGCAAAATATTTTAACATTTGAGTGGACTGGCAATGATGGAACTAAACAGACAACGGTTATTACAATATCTGATGGAACACCTATATATGAATGGATATCTGGTGATCATTATAAATATGGGGACTTAGTTATTTATTCA
>Ga0247611_10003372_pt1 | contig 23765 bp, 16 predicted proteins | sample 177DNAGHGhighgp2_FD_192422 | JGI IMG/M metagenome (GOLD analysis project Ga0247611, IMG submission 192422) | Sheep rumen microbial communities from Palmerston North, Manawatu-Wanganui, New Zealand - 1770 DNA GHGhigh gp2 | ecosystem: Host-associated > Mammals > Digestive system > Stomach > Rumen... | reverse complement strand
GACCCACCATCACAGCAGAAGACGTTAACCTATATGCCTAGCATCCGCCATGCATGGCGGATCTGAGATATGATCCTCACAGAACTGAACATACTCAACTATCGCAACATCCGCGAGGCGTCGATGACCTTCGCGCCCAAGCTCAACTGCCTGATCGGTCTGAACGGGCAGGGCAAGACCAACGTGCTCGACGCTATCTATATGCTCAGTTTCACCAAGTCGGCCTATACCACCCAGGACTCGCTCAATATCACCCACGACCAGGAAATGGCAATGGTGCAAGGCGTATATAAAATGAGCCGCGAGTTAAACTCGCTCAATGAGCCGCTGACGCTCAATGATGAAATGATGACCGTCTCCTGCGGGCTCCGTCGTGGCGTGAAGAAGCAGTTCCGGCGCGATCGTAAGGACTACAAGCGACTCATCGACCATATCGGTCTCATCCCGCTCGTCATGGTCTCTCCCGCCGACCACCAGCTCATCGAGGAGGGCTCCGACGAACGGCGCCGCTTCATGGATAGCGTCATCTCCCAATTGGACAAGCCCTACCTGGAGCATATCACGCGCTATAGCGCCTTGCTCAAACAGCGCAATGCCCTGCTCAAGCAGTACCAGGACGCGCCGAAGGTGCCGTGGGACCTGTTCGAGGTGCTGGAGGAACAGATGATCCCTTCGGCCCGGTATATCTTCTCGGCCCGCGAGCAGTTTATCAGTCGCTTCGTGCCGATCTTCCAGGAACTGTACGACGAACTGTCGGGTGGGGCAGAGCAGGTCTCGCTCATCTATCAGAGCCAGCTCCATACCCGCGACCTGCGGGCGGCGTATCAGTCCACGCGTCAGCGCGACCTCATCCTGGGCTGGACCAGCCAGGGCGTGCATAAGGACGAACTGCAGATGATGCTGGGCGACTATCCGCTCAAGCGCGTCGCCTCCCAGGGGCAGCAGAAGACCTACCTGCTGGCGATGAAACTGGCCCAAGCGCTGTATATCTGCCAACGACTAACGACTAACGACCAAAGACCAATCCTCCTCCTGGACGACATCTTCGACAAACTGGACTCCGAACGCGTAGCGCGTATCGTGCGCATGGTCAAGCGACCCGAGTTCGGCCAGATATTCATAACCGACACCGACCGCCAGCACCTGACGGATATCCTGCGTCCCGATCCCGAGGCGCGTATCTTCTGCGTGGCGGACGGCCAGATACAATTGCTCACCACATGATGAAACGATTCTCTACCATACTCCTGGCGCTGATGCTGACCCTCTCTCTTGGGGCGCAGATGCGCGTGACCATACCTTTCCGCGCCGCATGGATAGCCTCCGTAGCCGGTATCGACTGGCCTACGCCCTCTTCGCGCGGCAATACCATCCAGCAGATGGAGGACCTCTGCGGCATCCTGGACTCACTCTCCGAGATGGGGCTCAACACCATCATCCTCCAGGTGCGTCCTACGGCCGATGCGCTTTATAAGTCGGATCTGGAACCCCTCTCGCATTGGTTGACCGGCAAGCAGGGCGAGTGGGCCGGACAGTTGCCGTACGACCCGCTGCAATTTGCGGTAGATGAGGCGCATCGCCGCCATATGGATGTGCACGTATGGCTCAACCCCTATCGTGTCACCCAGGGTGCTATGACGCGCGAGTCGCTCCATCGCTCCCACGTCATCAACCGCCATCCCGAGTGGTTCCTGCGGTATAACGGCCAGTGGTATTTCAATCCGGGACTCGACTCTACGCGTGTGTGGATATGCCGCGTCGTGGCCGACCTGGTGCGCCGCTATGATATCCAGGGCGTCCATATGGACGACTATTTCTATCCGTACCCCGTTCAGGGACAGGTCTTCCCCGACGAGGCTACCTTCCGTAAGTACCCGCGCGGCTTCCAGGACCTGGGCGACTGGCGTCGCAACAATACCAATATGGTCATCCGCGAACTGCACGACACCATCAAGGCCATCAAGCCCGAGGTGCAGTTCGGTATCTCGCCCTTCGGCGTATGGCGCAACTACTCCGAGGATACGCTCGGCAGCCATACCAAGGCGCTCACCAATTACGACAAACTCTATGCCGACATACGCCTCTGGATGCAAGAGGGCTGGATCGACTATGTCGTACCCCAGCTCTACTGGGAGATCGGTCATCGCCTGGCTGACTATGAGCACCTCTGCCACTGGTGGGCCGAGAATCGCTTCCATACGCGCCTATATATCGGCATGGCGCCCTACCGCATCGGTCGTAAGGGCGAGGCTGCAGCATGGCAAAATGGCAACGAGATCGTGCGCCAGATGCACCTGAATCGCACCATCCCCGGCATCGAGGGTGAGGTGTTCTACTCCACGCGTCCCCTGCTGCGCAATCCGCGTCATCTGTGCGACTCCATCAAGCAGTTCTACGCACCCTATCTGCCGCGCGAATGAAAATTGCAAACTGAATATGCCAATCTTAACTTAAGATTTGCATAGGTGCGAAAAATGTCGTAATTTTGTAGTCGGAATTGTGGGGAATGGAAAATGGGAAATGCAAAATGGAAAATTTTAAATCACAAATCATAAATCAAAAATCAAAAATTTAAATCTATGTTTATTCAAGACGTACATGCTCGCGAGATTTTGGACTCGCGCGGAAATCCTACCGTTGAGGTAGAAGTTACTTTGGACTGTGGTGTGATGGGTCGCGCAAGCGTTCCGTCGGGTGCATCTACGGGTGAGAACGAGGCCCTCGAGCTTCGTGACGGCGACAAGGGTCGCTACCTGGGTAAGGGTACCCTGAAGGCTGTTGAGAATGTCAACACCATCATCGCTCCTGCATTGATGGGTTATTCCGTACTGGAGCAACGCGCTATCGACGAGAAGATGCTGGAGCTCGACGGCACGCCTACCAAGTCGAAACTGGGTGCCAACGCTATCCTGGGCGTCAGCCTGGCTTGCGCTCACGCAGCTGCCAACTACCTGGAGATTCCGCTGTATCGCTATATCGGTGGTGCTAACGGTCACGTACTGCCCGTTCCGATGATGAATATCATCAACGGTGGTGCACACTCCGACGCTCCGATCGCTTTCCAGGAGTTCATGATCCGTCCGGTAGGTGCTCCCAACGAGCGTGAGGCTATCCGCATGGGTGCCGAGGTATTCCACGCACTGGCTAAACTGTTGAAGAAGCGTGGTCTGAGCACCGCAGTAGGTGACGAGGGTGGTTTCGCTCCGGCACTGAATGGTATCGAGGACGCTCTGGACAGCATCATCCAGGCTATCAAGGACGCTGGCTACGAGCCGGGTAAGGACGTGAAGATCGCTATGGACTGCGCTGCCAGCGAGTTCGCTACCTGCGAGAACGGCGAGTGGTTCTACGACTATCGTCAGCTCAAGGACGGCAAGAAGAAAGACCCGAACGGCAAGAAGCTGACCGCTGCCGAGCAGATCGACTTCTTGGAGCACCTGATCACCAAGTATCCGATCGACTCTATCGAGGACGGTCTGGACGAGAACGACTGGGACAACTGGGTACTGCTCACCAAGCGTATCGGCGACCGCTGCCAGCTCGTGGGCGACGACCTGTTCGTTACCAACGTCAAGTTCCTGGAGAAGGGTATCAAGATGGGTGCTGCTAACTCCATCCTCATCAAGGTGAACCAGATTGGTTCGCTCACCGAGACCCTCGACGCTATCGAGATGGCACACCGTCACGGCTATACCACCGTTACCTCCCACCGTTCGGGTGAGACCGAGGATACGACGATTGCTGACATCGCTGTAGCTACCAACTCGGGCCAGATCAAGACCGGTTCGCTCAGCCGTACCGACCGTATGGCTAAGTACAACCAGCTCATCCGCATCGAGGAGCAACTCGGTGCACGTGCACAATACGGTTACAAGAAACTGCGTTAATCTCCCACGATGAAAAACTTCGTAGAAGAATTGCGCTGGAGGGGCATGCTCCACGACATCATGCCCGGTACCGAAGAGCAACTGATGAAAGAACAGACTACCGCCTATGTGGGGATCGACCCCACGGCGGATAGTCTGCATATCGGTCACCTCTGCGGCATCATGATGCTGCGCCACCTGCAGGCATGCGGCCACAAGCCCATCGCCCTGCTCGGTGGAGCTACCGGTATGATTGGCGACCCGTCCGGCAAGTCGGCCGAGCGCAACCTGCTCACCGAAGAGACCCTGCGCCACAACGTACAGTGTATTCGCGAACAACTGGAGCACTTCCTCGACTTCAACTCCGATGCACCCAACGCGGCCGAACTGGTCAACAACTACGACTGGATGAAGGACTATACCTTCCTCGACTTCGCCCGCAACGTGGGCAAACTGATCACGGTCAACTATATGATGGCCAAGGATTCGGTCAAGAAGCGCTTCAACGGCGAGTTCTCGCAGGGTATGTCGTTCACCGAGTTCACCTACCAGTTGCTCCAGGGCTACGACTTCGTCTATCTGAATCAGCACAAGAATTGCAAGCTGCAGATGGGTGGCTCCGATCAATGGGGCAATATCACCACCGGTACCGAGCTTATCAAGAAGATGACGGGCAACGACGCCTATGCGCTCACCTGTCCGCTCATCACCAAGGCCGATGGCGGTAAGTTCGGTAAGACCGAGTCGGGCAACGTATGGCTCAGCCGCAAATATACCAGTCCGTATAAGTTCTACCAGTTCTGGATGAACGTCTCCGACGACGATGCCAAGCGCTATATCAAGATCTTCACCTCGCTTAGCCGCGAGGAGATCGAGGCCCTCATCGCCGAGCACGATGCGGCGCCGCATATGCGTGCGCTCCAGAAGCGTCTGGCTAAGGAAGTCACCTGTATGGTCCACTCCGAAGCCGACTACAACGCAGCCGTCGAGGCCAGCAATATCCTCTTTGGCAACACCACGGCCGACGCACTCCGTGCCCTGGACGAGGAGACCTTCCTGGATATCTTCAATGGCGTAGAGCAGTACGAGATCGCGATGGACGACCTGCGTGCCGGTATCGGTCCGCTCGACCTATTGGCAGAGAAAACGAAAATCTTCCCCTCCAAGGGCGAAGCACGCAAGATGATCCAGGCTAACGGCTTCTCGATGAACAAGGAAAAACTGACCGACCCGCAGACACCCATCACCGATGCGGCCCTGCTCAACGGCAAGTACCTGCTCTTCCAGAAAGGCAAGAAAGCCTACTACTTGGTCATCGCCAAGTAAGAAACTGATCAACCAATAAACTAATCAACTAATAAACCTGAAATCAATCATGAACGAAGAACTGAAACAAGTAATGGCGGTAGCCGAGGTATGGACTCGCGAACCGTTCGATGCGGAAACCCGCGCACAAGTGAAGGCGATGATGGAGGCTGAGGACAAGACCGAACTCATCGATAGCTTCTATCGTACGCTTGAGTTTGGTACCGGCGGTCTGCGTGGTATCATGGGCCCCGGCACCAACCGTATGAACAAGTATATCGTAGCCCAGGCTACCCAGGGCTATGCCAACTACCTGCTGAAGGTGCAGCGCGAAGGCGGCTTCAAGAACGTACAGAACGGCCAGGTGGCTGTCGTCGTTGGTCACGACTGCCGCAACAACGGACGTCTGTTTGCTGAGACCGTTGCCAACATCTTCTCGGCCAATGGTATCAAGGTATATCTCTTTGAGAGTCTGCGTCCTACGCCGGAGGTGAGCTTCGCTATCCGTCACCTCAAGTGCCAGGGTGGTGTCAACGTCACCGCCAGCCACAACCCGCGTGAGTACAACGGTTACAAGGCTTACTGGGAGGATGGTTCGCAAGTGCTCCAGCCGCACGACAAGGGCATCATCGACGAGGTCAACAAGGTAACCATGGCCGACGTGAAGTGGAACGCCAATCCCGACCTGATCGAGATCATCGGTGGCGAGATGGACTACGACTACATGCAGGCTGTCAAGACCTGTATGGTCGACCAGGACGTCATCCTGCGCCATAAGGATCTGAATATCGTCTATACGCCGCTCCACGGCGCCGGACGCCAGATCATCCCGATGTGCCTCCGCTCCTGGGGATTCGAGAATATCCACGTAGTGCCCGAGCAGATGGTCATCGATGGCAACTTCCCGACCGTTGTTTCGCCTAACCCCGAGAATGCCGAGGCTATGACCCTGGGTATGAAGCTCGGAACCAAGCTGAATGCCGACCTCGTTATCGCCAGCGACCCCGATGCCGATCGTATCGCTATCGTATGCCGCGACGAGAACGACGAGTGGATCATCATCAATGGCAACCAGACCTGCATGATGTTCGCTTACTACAACATCAAGGCCCTGAAGCGTCTCGGCAAGATGCGTCCCGACATGTATCTCGTGAAGACCATCGTGACTACCGAGGTGATCCGCCGCATGGCTGATAAGGAGGGTGTCACCCTCACCGATGAGTACACCGGCTTCAAGTGGATTGCCAACCGTATCCGTATGTGGGAAGGTACCCATAAGTACATCGGTGGTGGCGAGGAGTCGTTCGGATGGCTCGGCTTTGATGGTGTGCGCGACAAGTGCTCGCCCTCGGCTATCTGCCTCATCTGCGAGATCGCTGCGGCCGCTAAGGACCAGGGTATGTCGCTCTACGAGTACCTGATCAATATCTACAACGAGTTCGGCTTCCAGCGTGAGACGACCGTCAACGTCGTTCGTCCGGGTAAGACAGGCGCCGAGGAGATCCAGGCTATGATGGTCAACTACCGTCAGAACCCGCCTAAGGAGATCGCTGGCGAGAAGGTCGTTAAGATCAAGGACTTCCAGCTCTCTGAGCAGCAAGAACTCGTAGATGGCGAGTGGCGCAAGTCGGAGATCAAGATGGCGCTCAACGCCAAGAGCAACGTGCTGCAGTACTTCACCGAAGGTGGTCTGAAGGTCAGCGTTCGTCCGTCGGGTACCGAGCCTAAGATCAAGTTCTACTTCGAGATCCCGGCCAAGATGCCTACGCCCGATGCAGCAGGCTACAAGGCAGCAACCGCTGCAGCCGAAGCCCGCGTTCCGGCCCTGAAAGCTTCCCTCGGCATCTAATCCGCCAGGGTAGCCTATACAGAGTAGTCTATACAAAAAAAGTCGCACCTCTCAAACCGGGGGTGCGATGTTTTGTTACATTAATATAGGAATCCGATAATCCAAAGTGGCAATTTGTTGCTAACTGCTCTTGAAGTTGAAATAACCGTTGCATATTGCCTTTTTGTGTATTATTGATTATACAAATTTAATCGCATTTTGTATAGTCTGTTATACAAATCCGCTGCAAAGGTAGTGCTTTTTTTTTGATATACGCAAATTTTTGTAAAAGATTTACAAAAAAAGCACAACCCCGGAGGATTGTGCTGGAGGAGTAGGAGTTAAGGAGTGAAGGAGTTGTTATTCCTCCTGCTCGTAGTAATATGAATAGTCGATGCCCTTCGTTGCGAGCTGACATCCTGGGCAAATCGCATCTCGTGGGTGACGATGAGCATGGTGAGGCCACTCTAGCTAACTGACGGATGACGGACAGCACCTCGCCCACCATCGTAGGATCGAGCGCCGGACTGGTTGCGCTGACGAAATAAACGAATCCGGGCGGGACTGACAAAATGGCAGTTCTGCCCGGATTGGAACACGTTTTGATACATAGTGTGCAAAATGTTAAACTAAACAACACACAACTATGAATCAGAACACGAATCAAAACGAAAACTTGCAGAAGTTCGCCATCAATCTTTGCGAACGGGCTTCACAAGGCAAACTCGATCCCGTCATCGGACGTGATGATGAGATACGTCGCGTGCTCCAGATATTGAGCCGCAGGACGAAGAACAATCCTATCCTCATCGGTGAACCAGGTGTGGGTAAGACCGCTATTGCCGAGGGCCTGGCCCATCGTATCGTACGAGGCGACGTGCCGGAAAACCTGAAACAGAAAAAGATCTACTCGCTGGATATGGGTGCGCTCATCGCGGGTGCGAAATATCAAGGAGAGTTTGAGGAACGACTGAAGGGTGTGATCAACGAGGTGGTACAAGCTTCGGGCGAGATCATCCTCTTCATTGATGAGATACATACGCTGGTAGGTGCGGGCAAGACCAGCGGCGCAATGGATGCCGCTAATATCTTGAAGCCGGCGCTGGCACGTGGAGAGTTGCGTGCCATCGGTGCGACCACATTGGATGAGTATCAAAAATACTTCGAGACCGACAAGGCATTGGAACGTCGGTTCCAGATCGTCATGGTGGACGAGCCGGATGAAGCCGCTACGATCAGTATTCTACGTGGCCTCAAAGAGCGCTATGAGACACATCACAAGGTGCGTATCAAGGACGATGCTATCATCGCGGCCGTGACGCTCTCCAATCGGTATATCACGGATCGTTTCCTGCCGGATAAAGCTATCGACCTGATCGACGAGGCGGCCGCCAAGTTGCGTCTGGAGGTGGACTCCAAGCCGGAGGAGATCGATACGCTGGACCGTCAGATCAAACAACTGGAGATAGAGCGCGAAGCGATAAAACGGGATAAGAACGAAGCCAAGCTTGGCGAGATAGAGAAACAACTCTCGGAACTCAAGCAACAGTCGGCCGAACTGAATGCGCGCTGGAACAAGGAGAAAGGCTATGTAGCCACCATCCAGAACGAGAAAGCGCGTATCGAGACACTGAAGCATCAGGCCGAGGTGGCCGAGCGTGAGGGCGAGTACGGCAAGGTGGCCGAGATACGCTATAGCCAGATACCAGCCGCAGAAGCCAATATCAAGGCAGCGCAAGACTCGCTACATGCCATCAGCCAAGACACGCTCATCAAGGAGGAAGTGGACGAAGACGATATCGCCGAGATCGTAGCCCGCTGGACGGGTATCCCCGTGACGAAGATGATGCAGTCCGAGCGCGACAAGCTGCTGCACCTGGAGGAAGAACTCCACAAGCGCGTAGTAGGTCAGGATGAGGCCATCAAGGCCGTATCGGATGCGATACGTCGAAGCCGTGCCGGTCTGCAGGACCCGAAGCGACCGATCGGCAGCTTCATCTTCCTGGGTACGACGGGCGTAGGTAAGACCGAACTGGCCAAGGCCCTGGCAGATTACCTCTTTGACGACGAGAACATGATGACCCGTATCGATATGAGCGAGTACCAGGAGAAGTTCTCGGCCACCCGACTCATCGGTGCGCCTCCAGGATACGTAGGCTATGACGAGGGTGGTCAGCTGACCGAAGCGATACGTCGTAAGCCGTATAGCGTGGTGCTCTTTGACGAGATAGAGAAGGCCCATCCGGATGTGTTCAACGTGCTGCTACAGGTACTGGACGATGGTCGGCTGACGGACAATAAGGGACGTACGGTCAACTTTAAGAACACGCTCATCATCCTGACCTCTAATTTGGGTTCGAGCCTGATCCGTGAGAACGAGGAGAAGGGCGTAGATCGTGAGACGACGCGTCAGCAGGTATTGGGTCTATTGCACCAGACGATCCGTCCGGAATTTCTGAATCGTATCGACGAGACCATCCTCTTTGAGCCGCTGAACGAAAAGGAGATTCGCGATATCGTTGGATTGCAGATAGCCGGCATACATAAGATGCTGATGCAGAACGGCGTGGATCTGCGCGTCACGGACGATGCGATAGACTATATCGCTCACGAGGGATACGATCCGCAGTTCGGTGCGCGTCCTGTAAAAAGAGCCCTGCAACGACTGGTACTCAACGAACTGAGTCGCGCAATCATTGCAGGGAAAGTAGATCAGCAGAAACCGGTAGTGGTCGAACTAAAAGACGGCCAACTCGGTTTTCGCAACTAACGTGTCAGCTTGAACGTACCGTTCTCGGTAACGACGATATAGACACCGGTCGGAAGTGCCATCTGACGAATATCTTCGTTGGTCGTGGTTAACTTCCGACCTTGCATATCATAGATATTCACCCATTCGCCCGGTGTATAGACAGCATCAATACCTTGTGGATCGTAGAGCTGGACGAGCACGTCGTAGGAGCGCGTGTTGATATAGTCGCTGACGGTATAGCGTACGCCGTAGTGCCAGTTGGAGAAATCCACCGAACCGTCCTCGTTGCTGACGGCAGGCGTAACGTGGGTCAGCGGGCTGGCCAAGGTGATTTGCGGCACGGCCGTCTTCATGAGGTCGCTATCGCTCTGGAGGACCGGAACGAGGATCAGGTTCTCGCTATCGTTGATGCGACCCACGTAGTTGCCGATGCGGAAGTCGGTGATAGCCAGGTCGGGTAGGGTGATCGTGGCTTGCGTGCCGAGCAGGTACTTGATCGTCTCGTCGATGAGCTTCTTGCCTTGCGAACTCAGGTAGTTGCTGCCCTCCAATCCGATAGGCAGACAGATGTATTTCCTACCGCCATGCATATCGGACGGCACCTCGTGCAGGAAGGTCTCTTCCGGACCGTCGGCATAGTAGTCGTCGATGCTGCGGGTGCGTGCGGTTGCGAGACAGAGCGTGCCGCTGAAGTTTACTGCTACCGGCATCAGGCCTTTGCCCACTACGGTATCCAGCACCATGATGCGATCGCCGCGCTGCTTACCCAGCGCCTGGAAGATGGGGTGGTCGGCACGCTGTACGGTGATATAACGTCCCTCCTCCATGGTGAGCGAACCGTTGTTAGGTTCACCCCAGTTCAGACGACCCGGCGTGTAGGAGAACGACTTCATGCTCAGAACGGGCAGGTCGCTTTCGCCGCGTGCCAAGGCCAAAGCTTCTTGGTTGTCGGCATCCACATCCTCGGAGATCAGCACCCATTTATAGTTGGCATACTGAACGGCGGGACGCAAACCGTCCTCTTTGGCCCTGCGGGCGATGAGATTATACTTGCCGGCACCGTCCAGGTATTTATAGACGCCGTCTTTGACGTATGCCTTGTTGTTCTTATACAGATAGAGCACGGCATTCTGCCCATAGTCCAGTGCTTTGATGGTGATCTTACCTTGAATAATGGAGTCTGCTCCAGCTACCGTGATCGTGAAGGGGAAGGTCTGGGGCAACGTTCCCGAGACGTTCGGTGTACCGCCGATGATATACTTACCATTGTTTCCGTTGCCGGAGATACCTTGCGGCTGTCCGTTAGGCCAGGTCAGCTGGACATCGTCGGCCGAGAGGGCGTAGTACTTGAAGGTGATCTGGTCCATCTCCTCGTTCTGGTAAGCATCTATATCTATTTCCGAGGTAGCCTGGATGTCGGAAGCTACACGGAATTTACCCTTGACACGACTGGTCTCTACGCCATTGTAGTAGGCGATGACGTTGTAGCGATACTCACCTACGGGGCAGTTGGCCGTTCCGCCCAGCACGAGCGTATCGCCCAGCGCATCCTGTGTCCGCGTGCTCAGTGCAATGCCGGTGGCTTCCTGTCCTTCCCATACCAGACGGGTCTCGCCCATGCTGTTGTACTTGGTGTAGTAGAATACGTTTTTCGGCGAGGTGGTCTGTAGCACTACCTGCGTAGAGTCATTACCCTTGAGCCACTTGGTACGCGGCTCTTGGGCTACGCGGAGCGAGAAACCGCCCATGTAGCATACGTTGGAACCGGTACAGGTGGTGGATATCTCGATGAGGTGCTCACCAGTGGTCATATTGTAACGGCGAACGGTGTATGCTGTGGTGTTGTAGAGCGATGCATCCGTAGCTTGTTCTACGCCGTCGATCTTAACCACGAACACCTGGTTGCCGTTCTTGGGATCCAGCTTCTTATCCATGCCCCACAGCGAGAACTGGTCAAAGCCCTGTACGTGGAACTGGTAGGTGTTGTCTTTACTCAGACGGTGCTCACGTATCATCTTGGTCTCGAAATCAAACTCGTCTATATCCGTTGCATTCTTACACTCCGAGTGGCTGTAAACGGTACCTTGGAACCACTTGTCACCATCCCGTCCTACGTTCTCCGTCTTGGACGTAGAGCCGCTGATACCCGTCGCTTTGCCTTCCGAGGCGAGGGTGGTGGAGAAGGTCGGGTAGTCGCCGTCTGCGGTACGCTCGGTGTAATATACCTCATACTCACGTCCGTTGACTACGGTGAGGGGCGTGTTGTAACCGCCTGCTAAGAGTTTGTCTTCATATACTTCCGGTACGTGGATGATGAGGCCGGATTGCGGTACGGTAGGCGTAACGGCTGCCGAGACCGTTACGGTACACATTGCTGTCTTGTTGCCATCCAGGGTCGTCACGGTGATGGTGGCTGTTCCGGCTGCTACGGCCGTTACCTTGCCGGTCTGATCTACGCTAGCTACCGCCGTGTTGTTGCTCGACCATGTAACGGCCTGGTTGGTGGCGTTGGCGGGTGCTACGGTGGCTGTCAGCGTCTCTGTAGCGCCTACTGTCAGCGACGTGCTCGTCTTATTGAGCGACACGCCCGTTACGGCTACCGGGTCGGCAGAGGGATCAGGTACGGTGATGGTACAGGTGGCGGTCTTGTTGCCATCCTGAGTGGTGACGGTGATAGTGGCTGTACCGGCGCTTACGCCCGTTACCTTACCGGTCTGATTGACGGTGGCTACCGCCGTATTGTTGCTCGACCACGTTACGGCCTGGTTATCTGCATTCGCTGGTGTGATCGTGGCTGTCAGTGTCTCGTTGGCACCGATAGCAATAGTCGTGGCGTTCTTGTTGAGCGACACACCCGTCACGGCAACCGGATCCGGCGGCGTTACGCTGCCGCCTTCGCCCAATGTCAGGGTGATAGAGTTCACCTGCGAAGATGTACCGGCACGACGTACTACGCGAAAACCGTTCGCATTGGCGGGAATCGTAACGGTCACAGGGATATCATGTGCAGTCTTATTGCCGTCGTTGGCTTGCGTCACCTCAGCGCTCCAATTGGTACCACCATCCGTACTGAACTGAAAAGCCCAGTTCTTGCTTGTATTGGTGGTGTTGATAAAACCATTGATGCTGGCCGCCGTAAAGGTGTTGCCGGACAGTACAATTTCAAAATAATGGCCATCACTGCCGAGTTTGCCTGCTTTGGCGTTGCTCTTGGAGGTGTTAGAGGAAACGGTGGCCGCAACCGGAGATGTTACGTTAAATGACAGACCGTTTCCGTCGAAGATACTAGTCATCGTAAACGTGGCGTCCGTAGCCCATGCCGTACAGGCCATGAGGCAGCCGATCACAATGCACAAACCTTGCTTGAATATGTTTCTCATATCGTATATAATTTTATTCGTTTCTATATGTCCGGATTACCGGATAATAATTCACGCTACAAAATTACTGCTTTTTTCTGATATATGCGTAAAGAAATTGATTTTTTTTGTAGAAAAATTGTTTTTTTAGGCTTTTTTTGCACTCTTTGTGCGTGCGCGCTTGCGTATTCCAATTATTTTTTGTAATTTTGCAGACGCATTCGATATAGTCGGGTGTGAAAACGGAATATACTATTTTAAAATTCAAAAAAGAAAGCATATGAAATTAAAACATGTATTTTTTGTAGCGCTTGCAGTCTGTGGGCTGACAGCTCAGGCGCAAGAGGTGGATAAGGCGGCCGTACAGTCGCAGGTAAGCGCGGCTGAGAAAGCCAAGAAGGATTTGGAAAAAGTAGATACCGGCGACAAGGCGTGGAAGTTCTCTGGTTCAGTAGGACTCAATGCCGCTGCTACCGGATTGTTCAACTGGGCAGCCGGTGGTAACAACAATATCAACGGCGTGGCATATACCCGCCTGCGTCTGCTCTACCACGGCAACAATATCGCATGGGATACCAACCTGGACCTGGAGTACGGTCTGAGCTGGATTGATCAGGAGTATGACAAGTTGCAGAAATCGAACGATAAGATCAGTTTGGCTACCAAGTTCGGTTGGGAGTTCCAGAAAAACTGGTATCTGACCGTCTTGGGTGCATTCAACACCCAGTTTGCTCCGGGTTTGAACTACAACGGTACGGCGGATGCAGATCCTATCGTATCTAAGTTCATGGCGCCGGGCTATATCGATGTGTCTGTCGGTGTGGACTGGAAGACTTCGGTGAACGGAGCCGACTTCTCGCTCTACCTCTCTCCGGTGGCAGGTCGTTTGACTACTGTGGTGGTAGGCCCGAAGATGAATCAGTATTTTGCGGATAAAGTGGACTACCAGACTGCCGGCATGTACCAGCTCAGCGCCGCTGAGGAGGCTGCCTATGGTGCTACTGGATTGGAATATGCTCTCAAGGACAAATACGCTGTTTGGCGTTACAACACCGACGAGACCACCGGCAAGGTCAACAAATCGTATGAGAAGAACACCCGTGCCGAGCTCGGTTTGAACATCAAGGGTGCGATCAACTACACCTACAAGGACTTTAAGCTCCAGACCACGCTGGGCCTCTACACTCCCTATGCATGGGATAAGACGCGCGTGTATGAAGAGAAAGCCACCGGCGATATGTATGCCGACCTAGGGACTGGTGCTACCTACCCGGAGGCTACCTACAAATACCTCGGCTTCCGCGACAACAACCGTCGCTTCGGTAACTTTGATGTGGATTGGACCGTCAACCTGAGTTATCAGTTCCTCAAGTGCCTCCAGGTGACCCTCTCGACCGACCTGCGTTACTACAACGGCGTCAAGATTGCCAACAAGGCAGGCGATGAGGCTGAGCGCGTTCAGTTCAAGGGAATGATCGGTCTGGGTGTAGGCTATTCGTTCTAAAACATCCTATCGTCTGTCGGATGGATCAGCTGGAGCAACTCTCGGAGAATATACGAGTTCTTCTCATGCGGTATGATGAGCTGCGTGAGGAGAATCGTCGTTTGCGGGAGGCTAATAAGAGTCAGCGCGAGGAGATCCTGCGTTCGCATCAGGAGCTGGCGGAACTGGAGACGCAGTACAGTCGTCTCCGTCTGGCCAGTGCCGTCACGGGTACGCCCGAGGAACGCGACGCGGCACGTCGTCGCCTGACGCAACTGATCTCCCAGATCGACCATACGATAGAGATACTAAGTCAATAAGACCCACGCATGCCTGAACAATTAAATATACGTCTGCAACTCGACACGCATCCCGTGTCGCTCCGCATTGATGCCGCCCAGGAGCCCTTCTATCGCGAGGGCGCCAAGCTGCTGAATCAGCGCTACCAGTACTTCCGCAAGGCCATGCCTACGGCTACCACCGAGCAGCTATGGATGTACGTGGCGCTCCAGCTGGCTGTCAACTGGCGGAGCGATGCGCATGAGAAGGACCTGCAACCCGTAGAGCAGGAGTTGGCAGCACTCAATCAACAGGTATTGCAACGCTTGGCAGAGGATCGTCCCGACCTGGAAGACGCCCCGGCCGAGTCGGAAAATTAACACTTAAAATCCAATTATTTATGTCATTATCTGTATCAGTAGTAGTAATTATCGGAATTGTATCTCTCCTGCTTGGAGCCGGCATATGTTTCATGATCGTGCGTTTCACGAGCATGGGCTTGGTCAAAAAGGCCGAAGAGGAAGCCGAGATGATCAAGAAGAACAAGATTGTGGAAGCCAAGGAGAAATTCATCGCCCTCAAGCTTGAGCACGAGAAACTAGTGAGCGAGCACGAGCGCAAGCAACAACAGCAGGATCAACGTCTGCAGCAACGTGAGCAGCAACTCAATCAACGTCAAGGCGAATTACAACGCCAGCAGAACGACTTGCAGCAACGCAACCAGCAGTTGGATCAGCAACTCAAAGCCGTTGAGTTTAAGACCCAGGAGATAGACAAAATGCATCACCAGGCTCAGCAGCAACTGGAGGCTGCCAGCGGTCTCTCGGCTGAGGAAGCTAAGAAGCAACTCGTTGAGGCCCTCAAGGACGAGGCCAAGACCAACGCGATGAGCTATATCAACGAGATCATGGACGATGCTCGCATGACGGCTTCCAAGGAGGCAAAGAAAATCATTATCCAGACCATCCAGCGTGTATCCAGCGAGACGGCCGCAGAGAACACCGTTTCGATCTTCCATATCGAGAATGACGAGGTCAAGGGACGTATCATCGGTCGTGAGGGCCGTAATATCCGTGCCCTGGAGGCCGCAACGGGTGTGGAGATCGTGGTGGATGATACGCCGGAGGCTATCACGCTGTCCGCCTTCGATCCCGTACGTCGTGAGATAGCACGTCTGTCGCTCCACCAACTGGTGCAAGACGGTCGTATCCACCCCGCACGTATCGAGGAAGTGGTAGCTAAGGTGAAGAAGCAGATCGAGGAGGAGATCATTGAGACCGGTAAGCGTACCACGATTGACCTTGGTATCCACGGCTTGCATCCGGAGCTAATCCGTATGGTAGGTCGTATGAAGTACCGTTCGTCGTACGGTCAGAACCTCTTGCAGCACTCGCGCGAGACAGCCAATCTATGTGCTGCGATGGCTAGCGAACTGGGTATCAATCCCAAGCGAGCACGTCGTGCCGGTCTCTTGCATGATATCGGCAAGGTGGCCGAAGAGGATCTGGAGATGCCGCACGCAGAGATTGGTATGAAGATGTGTGAGAAGTACGGCGAGAAGCCGGATATCTGCAATGCTGTAGGTGCGCACCACGATGAGTGCGAGATGGAGACCTTGATCGCTCCTATCGTACAGGCCTGCGATGCTATCTCGGGTGCCCGTCCCGGTGCACGTCGTGAGATCGTAGAGACCTACGTGAAGCGTCTGAACGACCTGGAGAATATGGCACGCTCTTATCCGGGCGTCATCAAGACCTATGCGCTGCAGGCCGGTCGTGAACTGCGCGTCATCGTCGGTGCTGACAAGATATCCGACAAGGATACCGAGCTGCTGTCGTTCGACCTGGCTAAACGTATCCAGGACGAGATGACCTATCCGGGTCAGGTCAAGGTGACCGTGATTCGTGAGACCCGCGCCGTCAACTACGCCAAATAGCGGCCGGAATAGGTTCCGGTGCCGTAAAGGCTATGCAGGCGATAGGCTATAAATAGAAATCTTTAGCTAATGCGCTATATTGCGGACTGCGACCGCCGTCCGCGGACTCAAGAACCAACGTATCCGTCACGGGTACGTTGTTTTTTTCGGGGCCAAAGAGCAGCAGGATACGTTTGGCCGCTTTACCCGCGCGCCCGTACACGCGCGTCATGCGCGTACAATATAAGGAGTGTTGTGTGGCCAGTTCGATCACTTCCGCTTCTGTCTCAGCGGGCAGGATGAGTGCCAGTTGACCGTTCGGGGCGAGCAAACGGCGGCTATGGAGGAACAGTTCCTCGTAGCTGAGGCTGTCGGTATGACGGGCCAACTGCCGTCCCGCATCGGGATTTTTCAGACTGTTGCGGAAATAGGGTGGGTTGGATACGACAAGGTCGTAGGATTTACGATTTGACGATTTACGATTTACGATTGACGATTTACGATTTACGATTTGCCATTCTTGCAGGGAGGAGCAATACGCCTTGACGCCATTCTCGCAAGCTTGCTCTACCGCCGCTTCGTCGATATCGATACCTTCCACTTCCGCTTCCGGACAACGCTGCATGAGCATGCGTGCAATCAGTCCACACCCGGTACCGACATCCAGGATGCGTACGACTTGCGTTCCGTCGGCTATGGGTACGGGCGTCCATGCGCCCAGCAGAACACCATCGGTGCCTACCTTCATGGCGCAGCGGTCGTGACGCAGATAGAACTGCTTGAACTGAAAGCCTTCGGAGCGAGCCATTGTTTAGTCGTGGTGATGATGATCGGTGGAAAACTCGATATGAAAGAGCTTGTGATGGTGATGCTCATGTGTGGGGTCTGTGATGCAATGTACCGTCAGGTAGATACCGGCCAGCAGGAAGAGCACGGCGCATATATGGCGGAACCATTTCTCGAATGTGCCCAGCTTGGAAGTCAGTTGCCCTACCGTAATAGCGCTGTAGCTTATCAGCCAGGCAATGAGCATGATAGGCAGGCCCGTTGCCAAGCCGAAGATGACCGGCATGGTCCATCCCCACGACATAGGCAGCGTGAGCATGATATCTATCATACTGAGGAAGTAGATGAGGCGGTGGGGACAGAAAGCGATGGCAAAGAAGATACCGAGCATGAACGACCACAGCCATGACGAACGGTCATCCACGTTCTGCAACCAACGGCTCAAGCCATGATCGTGCTGATGGTGGTGTCCGCTCAGCAGCAGGATGACGCCGCAAAGCAACATGAAGCCTGCCAAGATGGGTTCGCCCCAGTGACCGAGAATATGTTGCAACCCCTCGGTTTGTGCCCCCAGTAGGAAGGGGACGGAGAGTAGGATATAGGTGGTCAGCTTACCCAAAACGAACATCAGTCCGTTGATGAGTACCTTCCGGCGATTGCCAATCTCGCGATCTATGTATCCGATAGCCGTTATGGACGTAAAAAGTGTGCAAGGGTCCAAAATAGTTAACAATCCGAGCACAAAAGCAGCTATAATTTGCATAAAATGTAATTTTTTTTCGATTTTGCTTGCAAAGGTACAAAAAAAGTAGTAAATTTGCAAAAGATTTCGGAAAATAATGCGAAAAACACATGTTTTTTTGCTTATGATGGCGTTTATGGCGGTTGGTTTCACCGCTTGTCACACGCCTAAGCGCGATGCACATCGCGTGCAACGCACGCTCCTCAGTCAGCAGTCTGCGGCCGAGCAGCATGCGGATAGTCTCTTGCGTTTTCTGAAAGATGGTCATAGTCTCAACGAATGGTGCGTACGTTCGGATAACGACGATAATATCCTCTATTATGTTTATGAGGGTGAACAACTGATTTACTGGTCCGACAACTGGCTCTCGGCCGACGATATCCGCCGAACGGATACGATGTCCGGTTGGTGGTACGAGCGCACCAACAATGCGCATGTCGTGGCGCGTTGGCAGAAGGCCGACGAATACGCAGTGCTCACCGTCATCCCGATCAAGTACCAGTACCAGTTTGAGAATCGCCAGCTGCACAACAGTTTTATCCCGCCCTTCGAGGCCGATGAGCAGTACCAACTCTCCGAACTGACGGTGAGCGGTTTCTATCCTGTATATGCCAACGACAGCACCTTCCTCTTCTCCATCACGGGTAGCCAACCATACGAGCAGCAGGAGGCGGTAGCCGGTCCGCTGGCCGACAGCTTTTCATACCGCCAGTTGGTGGATCCGAATGCCGACCGTCCGGCTTGGTACAAGCGTCCGCGCATGCGGGTGCGCCTATATTGGGTACTCCTGGTGGCACTGTTTGGCGTGCTGCTCGTGCTGGCTGTGATCGGGCTGATTCGTCATCGCGGCTTCCGGAATATGCCGCTCCGCACCCGTGTGGTCTATGTCATCATGGCGATGCTATGCGTGGCCTTTGCCTATGTGTTCTTTATCTCTACGCGCTATGTGCGTAGCCACTATCAGCAACGTCAAGAGCGCGAGTTGCTGCAGAAGACCCTCTATATTCAGTCGCATCTCCACGACCTGTATTTCTCTTCGGCCGGTGCCCGACTTGTAGATGGCAGCACGCTTAGCAGCGACCTGCTCAAACTCAGCTATACCTACGAGACCGATATCCACCTCTATGACCGCCAGGGCGAACTGTTGGGCACCTCCGCACCGGAGTTGTTCCAGAAGGGCTTGGCCTCTACTTTGATGGCATCGGCTCCCTTCTTTACGGGCGACTCAGTGGGGATATACCACGAGCAGATAGGTGATATGCGTTATCTGGCAGGCTACATCCCCCTGCTGGATGCGGATGCCGAGATAGCCGGTTATGTAGCTGTGCCGCTCTTCGTCAGTGAACTGGCCGTGCATCGCGAGATCAATGCGTTCCTGCTCCAGCTGCTGCCGCCATGTATCGTCCTGCTGTTGCTCTCCATCGTGGTCAGCTATATGTTGGCGCGCGGATTGACGCGCCCCATCAGCCGACTCTCGGAGAAGATGAGCCACTTCCGCCTGGGCGAAGAGGATAACCATATTGACTATGCCTACAGCGATGAACTGGGCGAGTTGGTAGCCCGCTACAACGAGATGGTGGATCAGGTAGAACAGGCTTCTCACCAGTTGGCGCGCAGCGAACGCGAAGGCGCTTGGCGTACTATGGCGCGGCAGATCGCCCACGAAATCAACAACCTGCTTACGCCTATCAAGCTCAATATCCAGCAACTCCAACGCCTGCGCGGCACCGATCGTTTCGACGCTTATTTCGATCGTACCACCACCTCGCTCGTGGCCGCCATCGACAACCTCAGTCGCATAGCCACCTCTTTCTCCTCGTTTGCCAAGATGCCGGAGGTGGAGGTTAGTCGTACCGATGTTGCTGCGCGCCTCTCGGGCGTAGTCACGCTCATGCGTACCAACACGGAGCATGTGCCCATTCGCTATGTGGGGCCCGATGCGGGCGTCGAGGCACAGACCGATCCCGAACAGATCGGGCAGGTGTTCACCAATATCATCAAGAATGCTATCCAGGCTATCGGCGAGAAGACCGAGGCCGACATCATCGTCATCCTCAATGCCGCCTATTCTGACCGTGAAATCGAGGTGTCCATATCCGACAACGGACCTGGTATCCCGAAGGCCGACCAGCCCAAAATCTTTGTGCCTAATTTCACCACAAAGACCACCGGCACAGGACTCGGACTCGCCATCTCGAAGAATATTGTCGAGGGCTCTGGGGGACGCATCCGATTTGATACAAATAGTCGAGGTACAACATTCTATGTTTACCTCCCCAAAACATAAATTAACAAACCGTTTTTATAAACAAAAAACAGCATGAAGACACAAGACATTATGCAGCAACTTGCTGCAAAGCATCCGGGCGAGGCAGAGTATCTGCAAGCCGTTCAAGAGGTATTGGAGTCGATTGAACCGGTGTACAACCAGCACCCGGAATTTGAGGAGGCGCGTATCGTAGAGCGCCTGGTAGAGCCGGATCGTATCTTTACGTTCCGCGTGACGTGGATTGATGACGAGGGTCAGGTACAGACCAACCTCGGTTATCGCGTGCAGTTCAATTCGGCCATCGGCCCGTACAAGGGAGGTCTTCGCTTCCACCGTGCCGTTACGCCGTCTATGCTTAAGTTCCTGGGATTTGAGCAGACCTTTAAGAATGCACTGACCACGCTGCCGATGGGTGGCGCCAAGGGTGGTGCAGACTTTGATCCGGTAGGCAAATCCGACGCCGAGATCATGCGTTTCTGCCAGGCCTTTATGCTCGAACTCTGGCGTTGCATCGGTCCGGATCAGGATATCCCGGCAGGCGATGTAGGCGTTGGCGGTCGTGAGATCGGTTTCCTCAATGGTATGTACCAGAAGTTGGCTCGCGAGTACCATACGGGCGTACTCACCGGCAAGGGCATGACCTGGGGTGGCTCGATCCTGCGTCCCGAGGCAACGGGCTTTGGTGCACTCTATTTCACCCAACACCTGCTCCATCAGGCCGGCAAGGATATCAAGGGCAAGACGGTGGCTCTCTCGGGCTTTGGCAACGTAGCATGGGGTGCCGCATTGAAGGCTGTCGAGCTGGGCGCCAAGGTGGTGGCTATCTCGGGGCCGGACGGCGTAGTAGCTATCCCGAACGGCATCACGCCGGAGATGATCGATTATATGCTCGTCATGCGTGCATCTAACCGTAATAAGGTGCAGGATATGGCCGACAAGTTCCCCTCGCTATGCCAGTTTACAGCAGGCAAGAAGGCTTGGTCGGTTAAGTGCGATATCGCTCTGCCGTGCGCCTTCCAGAACGAGCTCTCCGAAGAGGATGCCAAGGAGCTCAAGGCTAATGGCTGTTGGTGTTGCTGTGAGGTCAGCAACATGGGATGCCAGCCGGGTGCTATCCATTACTTCCAGCACAACGGCGTGCTCTTTGCTCCGGGTAAGGCTGTCAATGCCGGTGGTGTAGCCACCTCCGGTCTGGAGATGACCCAGAATGCCGAGCACCTCAGCTGGACCGCCAAGGAGGTAGACGAGCGTCTGCATCATATCATGGAGTCGATCCACGAGCAATGCGTTCGCTTCGGTACGCAGCCTGACGGCACGATCGACTATGTCAAGGGTGCTAATATCGCAGGCTTTATGAAGGTCGCTCAGGCGATGCTTGAGCAGGGAATTATTTAATTCAGCTGCTCAAGGTGTATTTGCATTGGAGCAGGGAATTATTTAATTCAGCTGCTCAAGGTGTATTTGCATTGGAGCAGGGAATTATTTAATTCAGCTGCTCAAGGTGTATTTGCATTGGAGCAGGGTATTATTTAATTCAGCTGCTCAAGGTGTATTTGCATTGGAGCAGGGTATTATCTAATCTCTGCTTGATATACGAAGAAAGGAGGATGGCTCTTCGGAGCTGTCCTCTTTTCGTTTTTTTTCGAAAAAAATGCGCGCGCGCTTGCGTATATGCATTTTTTTTTGTAATTTTGCGGCCGAAATGTATAGTAAGATGATATATGTGGTTGTATAATTTATTTTTTGGAGAGGGAATAGCTCATTCTATACTGGTGCTGACGCTGGCTATCGGCTGCGGTATCTTTCTGAGTCAGAAGCTGAAAATCAAGTCATTCTCGCTGGGAATTACTTGGATCCTGTTCTGTGCTATCGCTTGTGCGCATTTTGGAATGCACCTCGATCCGTTGGTAGAGTCGTTTGCCAAGGATTTGGGATTGATACTCTTTGTGTATAGTATCGGTCTGCAAGTCGGACCGTCGTTCTTCTCATCCTTTGGCAAGGGAGGCCTGAGTCTGAATATGCTGGCGGCTACGATCGTGCTGCTTGGCTGCTTGACGGCTCTGGCTGTCCACTGGGTGTTCGGCCTCGATATCGCTACGGCCACGGGTGTGCTCTTTGGCGCTGTGACCAATACGCCCGGTCTGGGTGCGGCCCAGCAAGCGTATCAGGACATAACGGGTGCCGCCAACCCCAATATAGCCAACGGTTACGCCATGGCTTATCCGCTTGGCGTAGTGGGTATTATATGCTCGCTCTTGCTGGTGCGTCAGTTCTTCCGTATCAAGTTGGATAAGGAGGAAGAACAGGTCGCTGCCGAGAAGGGTGAGGTGCAGCAAGTAGTGCATTTCGACCTGAAGTTGACCAATCCACAGGTGGATGGTATTCGTGTGCGCGACTTGGCGCTGCTGACCCACGTCACTATTGTTGTGACGCGTCTGCTGGATGCCGAGGGCAATGAGTCGATGCCCGATGCAGATACCATCCTCCATATCGGCGACCGCGTACGTTTCGTGACCGATCAGAAGAACGAGCGCACCGCCCTGCTCCTTGGCGAACTGACCGAGGTGGCCTGGGAGGAAAAGGAGAAGAATGTTCACCTCGTGAACCGTCATATTATCGTCACCAAGCCGAAATATAACGGCAAGCGTATCATGGACCTTAAGATTCGCGATGCGTTCCAAATCACCATCACCCGCGTACGGCGTGCCGGTATTGAGTTGCTTGCTACGCCCGATCTGATTCTGCAGCTGGGCGACCGTCTGACCGTTGTGGGCGAAGAGGAGGCGGTCAACAAGGTGTCCCAGGCTTTTGGTAATTCCACCAAGAAGCTCGACGCGCCTAACCTCACCTCTATCTTTATCGGCATCGTCTTTGGCGTAGCGCTGGGTTCGCTGCCTATCATGCTGCCCGGCCTGAGCCAGCCGTTTAAGTTCGGTCTGGCGGGTGGTACGCTCATCGTGGCCATCCTGGTTGGTGCTTTCGGTCCGCGTTTCCACGTCGTGACCTATACCACTTCGTCGGCCAACCTGATGATACGCGAGATAGGTATCTCGCTCTTCTTGGCGGCCGTCGGTTTCGGGGCGGGTAAGAGCTTCGTGCCTACCTTGCTCGATGGCGGCTATGTGTGGATCGGCTATGGTCTGCTCATCACCCTGCTGCCCCTGCTCATCGTGGTGTGTTT
>Ga0247611_10003371_pt1 | contig 23765 bp, 11 predicted proteins | sample 177DNAGHGhighgp2_FD_192422 | JGI IMG/M metagenome (GOLD analysis project Ga0247611, IMG submission 192422) | Sheep rumen microbial communities from Palmerston North, Manawatu-Wanganui, New Zealand - 1770 DNA GHGhigh gp2 | ecosystem: Host-associated > Mammals > Digestive system > Stomach > Rumen... | reverse complement strand
GGAAGAGAAATTACCATGTGATGCGGATTCCTATTGGCAAGGAGAACGTGAATGGGTGTTCTGTGCGGTAGGTCTCGATGTTGCTGCCCGTCGGGATGTAGTATTGCAGACTTGGCTCTGCAAAGAAGCCAATGTTAGGTGTGAGGTTATATTGCAAGCCAAGACCAGTACCTACCGACCACTGCAACGGAGCATGAAGAATGGACTTCTCTTCCAGTTCTTTCATTCCATTAACGAAATAGCTTGTGCTGAACGGAGCATAAACAGGTATCTCCAACTTCGCGCCAAGGCTTCCGTATAGGTTCCATCGCCTAGCATTATACATATTATAAGTACTCTTTAGCGGTATGCCAAGGTAATGGATGGTTTGCTGCTCACGTATAGCATTTCCACCTGTGCCTATTTCAGATTCTGATTTTAGGCGGCTGTAGCTCATGCCTGTCTCTAAACCAAAGCGGTTGTTTAGCTTGTACTTCAAGGCCAAGGAGAAGTCGATCGGCATGTAATGGTGAGTCTTACGCTCAATCATGTCCATGCCGGGCTGTGCTGCGTTGTTTTGGGCAATCTTCAACAGGATTTGATATGTCTTGTAATCGACATCAAGCGTTCCACTCTGTAATGCTTCGGCATAGTCGCTCCATTTGTCGAAAGAGCGGATAGGCGGAACTTCGCTTGTTATATCCGTCATCTCCTTTTCTGTGAAAATAAACGAACGATTAGCATCCTGTTCACCCATACTACCTGTGTATGCCAAATCTACAGACCACTTCTGTCTATCCTTAATCTCTGTGGACTTTTCCAGGAACAGGTCTGCTATATTTATATCTTTGTCTTGGCGCAAGTCGGGCAGTGGCTTGTTGTTGTGTAAGATGGTCGTCGTGTCGGTACTCTCTTTTTCATCGTCAGTATGATGGAGCGTGTCAGCAAGAACAAGACTATCTACTGGAACATCTTTGACAGGAGCAATGGCAATTTGCTGTGTCGCAATTATTGGAATGGCAGGAGTTCCTTGCCCTATCGTCGGAGTACCTTCATCATCATGCTTTGTATCAGGCGTAGTCTGTTCTTGTTTTGTTACTATTGGTTGCGGCACGTCAGTGGTCTTTCCCGTTTTATAAAGATATATGGCCAAAGGCAACAGAAGTGGCATGAGCCACAACAGCCAATACTGTGCAAGTGACTTCTGCAACATTTTCTTTGCCCGTGACAGTTGTGACGATGAAGAGTGGGCTGCAATTCCAAGGATTTCAGCAATTTCCTTATGCGACATTTCTTGGATGACAGCTAACTTGAACACCTGCCCATATCCATTGGGGAGTTCATCTATAGCCGCCATCAGTTCTGCCATCGTTGGCAATGGCTTATTATCTGACGGAATAGGTTCTTGTGGAAGTTCTTCGACAAGCGAAGCGGCAGAGCCGATGACTTCTTCTGAGAAAGTGGAAAGCGAAAGCATTGCGGGATCATGATGTCGCTGCATATAGCGTCGGGCCACATTGGTAGTGATGCTTGTCAGCCATGCTTCGAAGCGTTGTGGATTGCGTAGTTGATCCATCTTGGCAAAAGCCAGCAAAAATGCATCATGCGCCAATTCTTCTGCCACTTGTTGATTGCCTACAATGCGTTGGCATATCATCGTCATTTGTCGGTGATATGCTCTATATAGGCTTCCAAGTGCAGTCTCGTCGCCTTGTCGCCCTCTTTCTATGAGTCCTTCTATGTCCATCAGAAACACACTGCCTCTACTGACATAGATACCACTTTCCCCAAAAGACTGCACGGAAATTATTATTTTTTTTCAAATAAATATCACATTATGCCTCTGATTCAACCAGATGACATCTAAATCATCAAGCTTTTGCGTTCCCATTCTCTTGCATCAAGAATTTCCGAATCTTCTCTTTGCTTGGTAACTGTAACTCGTATCGGGCGACAAACAATTGGGGGTCTGTGAATGGGGTAAGATATTCCACCATCTCTTAGAAAGTCGGTCGAATAAAGCCTGTGGAACAGTTTTGACACTCCCATCAGACAAACTCATGGCAAAGCCATCAGGAGAAATCCCTGTAACAATCAATGATTCTTGTGCCCTTGCAGATTTAGCAGTCAGCGACTGCTGTTTTCCTTCGTCTTGTAATTCAGCAATCAGTGACTGCTGAATCTGTGGAGGAAGAAATGTTATTGGGGAGGACTCCACCGTTTCCCCACCATAGCGTTCGAAAAGGTAGTTGGCTATAACGGAGCGTAAATCTGGATAAAGTATGTAAAACAAACGGTAACTGCGTAAGTTGGTAGCACTATAACTTTTACCGCCTAAGCGTTTTGAAAGTTTCAGAAGAAGACCTTCACCATATTAGGCCCTGTCTTTTCCATGCTGCTCATATTCTACTATATAATAGCCCGTCAACCATGCTTTTGTTGTTATATTACGATTGATGACAACACGGGCATCTTGTTGTAATGCGTCACCTATACTCTTTATCTGAGAAACTAACGTCTCGAAGTTTTCTGAAAAATGATTTGCCGAGTGCTTGATAATGTCTGTCATACGTTTAATCCTTTCCTGTAATAAGTTCCCGTTTATCAATGTCAAGTAGCGTTGCTATCTTGTCTAATGTATATAGGTCTGGCTGAGACACATTGGTACACCACTTGCTCACAGTAGCAGGGTTCTTGCCCAATTCTTCTGCGAGCCACTTAGCCGTTCGCTTCTTTTCAACGAGTACAACTTTGATACGATTCAAATCTTTCATTTGCAAATCTCTTTAATTTGAACGTAAAGATACACAAAATAATCGACAACATAAGAACATTCATTCAAAAATGGCACTAACGAATGTGTTTTTTGAGATTATTAAGAGATTTTGTGTCTTGTAAGCTTAAAAAGAACGTAACCAGCCAAGGTTATTCCTTGCAAGCATAACTTACTATACAAAATCTGCACACTTCCTTCATTTTTGTGGTTTACAAAAGTAAATACGTTAATTATTCATCATTTCCCCCATCTATAGAATCTGCGTCACCACTTTTCTATCGTTTTAATCAAAACATATTGGTACACAGCGAGTTGTAAATCCAAGAATTGTATCGGACTGGCCAGCGTCACCATCGGCAACAGCGTGACCAGCATCGGAACTGATATGTTCATGAATTGTAGTAGCCTTAATAGAATAGAAGTAGAGCAGGGAAATCCCATCTATGATTCCAGAGACAACTGCAACGCCATCGTTGAGACAAAGTCGAACACCTTGATATTAGGTTGCAGAACAACTATTATCCCCAATAGTGTGACCGGCATCGGAAGCTATGCATTTTCTAATTGCGCTGACTGGAGCCGCTTAACCATTCCCAACAGCGTGACCAGCATCGGAAGCTATGCATTTCATGAAGACCATATCCTTTATGTACATCATGGTGCTCCTGCTCTTCTCTGCTTATGGAGTGATGATCGTGACTATAGAATTTATGATACAGAAACAGATGAGAAAATAGTGCTTTGTGTAACAACGCCATCCTCCATACGTATTTATGATTTTAAACCCGTTGTAGGTTATACAAAAAAGTCAGAAACCATAAAAGTTGGTAATAAAACTATAGAGGGAAATTATGCAAAAGGACTTGAATCTCAGAATATTCGTTATTTTACTTGGGATATAACTCTGCAAGATGATGAGGGAAAGACGTACTCTTATAACATAAAAAAACAGTTTGATATTCCAATAATCAAAATCACCACCATGCAACCCAAAGTCGTGTCTCCCGGCAATGTCATCGTGGCAGCTCAGTCGAACTTGGACGATGAGGAGGAAAATGTGGGCTTCGAGTGGCGGCGCACGGACTGGACGGATGATTTCCCGTCGAATTCCGGGCAGGCATTCCTGTATGATGGACAGATGGAGGGTTACATCCGCAACCTGAACACAGATAAGCTGTGGAAGTACAGACCTTATTATGAGTCAGCTTCCGGCACCCGCTACTACGGCGAGTGGGTGGGACTCGACCCCACAAACACCAGTTACTTCGAGCCGACGGTACACACCTACGCGCAAGTCAATGTTCAAGGAAATACGGCTTCCGTGCGGGGCTATGCCATGCGGGGCAGCGACAATACGGCCGAGCAGGGCTTCAAGTACTGGAAGTCTACGGCTTCAGCACGGGCTATGGCTCCAGGCGTACCGTCGAACGCAGAGACCGTAACAGCTACTGGCGTGGTGATGGAGGCCTCGCTGACCAACCTGGACTACGAGTCTACCTACTGCTACGTGGCCTTTGTCAAGACCTCAGAGGGTGAGACGTTCTATGGCGACCAGCGCCAGTTCACCACGGGCGTTGACCCTGATGGCATAGAAGGAACCATTGCAGACAAGGCCGATGTAAAGCCCGTGGCCTACTACGATTTGAACGGCCGGCGCCTGCAGACACCGCAGCCGAGCCTGGTCATCGTTCGCATGAGCGACGGCTCGGTGCGGAAGGTGATGAAGAAATAGTAAAAGGGCGGTAGGGCCAAATCCCTACTATGTTCTTATCAGCCCTGAAGTTAGGCGCACCTAAGTCCGTTGTAGGTGCGCCTAACTCTGTCTTACTTATGCCGCAAACGCGTTGCATTATGCGGCAAAACGCGTTGCATTATGCGGCAAAACGCGTTGCATTATGCGGCAAAACGCATTGCATTATGCGGCAAAATGGGGGTCTGTTTTGCGGCAAAATGGGGGGATGATTTGCCGCAAAATGAACATGTTACAATTATATTCACCACAGAAGCACAGAGATTTTACTGTTTGCCCGCACCGTCGAAGGCCTTTTTCACGTAGTCGCCGGGTTTCATTCCGAACTGCTTCTGGAAACATTTCGAGAAGTAGGAGGGGCTGGAGAAGCCCACCATGTAGCCCACCTCGCTGACCAAGTAGTTGCTCTCGAGCAGGAGCCGTGCGGCGCGCTTCAGCCTGACCACCTGAATCATCTCGTTGGGCGTGACGTCGGTGAGCGACTTGATCTTGGCAAAGAGCCCGCTGCGGCTGATGTTGAGCTGTTCGGCCAGGAAGTTGACGTTGAGGTCGGCGTTGGCCACGTTGTCCTCAATAATCTGGTTCATCCGCTTCAGCAACTCGTTGTCCACGGGGTTGGTGCCCATCTGTGCCACGTCCTCAAAGGGCTGTGTGCTCACCTTCTGCATGAGCAGCCGGCGCATCTGCAGGATATTGGCTATGCAGGCTTCAAGGTATTCCACCGAGAAGGGTTTCTCAATATAGATGTCGGCCCCGACGTTCATGCCCTCCGTCTTCGACTGGTTGTCGGCCTTGGCGGTGAGCATGAGGAAGGGGATGTGGCTGGTGAGCGGGTTGCGGCGTATCTGCCTGCAGAAGTCCGCGCCGTCCATGCGCGGCATCATCCAGTCGCTGACGATGATGCTCACCTCGTGCCTGGCTACCAGGTCCAGCGCCTCGATGCCGTCGGCGGCCGTGAGCACGGTGTAGTGCCGGGCGAAGTGGGAAGCGAGGAAACTGACCATGTCGTCATTGTCATCGACGATGAGGATGGTGGGCGCCTGGTCATCGGGTCGTTTAGCCGCTTGGTCGCTGGGGACCGCCTGGTCGCTGGGGGCCGCCTGGTCACTGAGCAGGTGCTGCTGTTTGGTGGCGTTGGGGAAAGCGTCAGAGTCCAGCGCCTGGACAGCGGGCAGGCTGACGGTGAAGGTGGAGCCTTGTCCCACGACCGACTGCACGCCGATGGTGCCGTGATGCAGGTCTACGATGCGCTTGACGATGCTCAGGCCGATGCCCGTGCCGGGTTTGTTGCCCTGCGACTGGAAGAACGGCTCGAAGATGCGCTCCATATCCTCCTGGCGGATTCCGGCGCCGTCGTCGGTCACTTCGATGACAAAACGATCGTCGTCGGCATTGGCCACACAGCGCAGCTCCACACGGCTCTTAGCATATTTGTTGGCATTGGTCAGCAGGTTGCTGATGACCTTGGTGATGCCCTCGCGATCGATGATGGCGGTGAACCGCTCAGGCGGGTAGACGGTGGTGAACTGTTTTCCTCCCTGTTCGAAGGTAGGCTCGAAGCGCTCGCTGATGGAGTGAAGCAGCTCGTTGACGTTGTGCGAGGCGAAATGCATGACGAGGCTATGCTGCTCCACCTTTCGGAAATCGAGCAGCTGGTTGACCAGCTCCAAAAGGCGGTGAGCATTGCGGTCTACGATGTCAAGCTGCTTGTCGTTGATCGTCTTTTTCAGCTGCTCCAACGGCCCGATGATCAGCGAGACGGGGGTGCGTATCTCATGTGCCACCATGGTGAAGAACGCGAGGCGCGCCTCGCGACTCTCCTTCTCCTTCTGTTCGTTCACCCGCTGCAACTCCTGCTGGTGCTTTCGCTCGGCCCGCTTCAGTCGGATGTGTACGTAATACCAGATGACCAGCACGGCGATGATGGCATAGAGCATCCTGGCCCACCACGTCCACCATAGCGGCGGGTTGACCACAATGGTCAGCGTGGCCTCATCCTTCGACCACACGCCGTCGCTGTTGCTTGCCCTGACGCGGAAGGTATAGGTGCCGGCAGGCAGGTTGGTGTAGGTGGCCTTCGGCGCGGCGCCGGAAGTGCGGTTCCAATCGCGGTCGAAGCCGTCCATCCTGTATTCATACTGGTTCTCGGCGGGCGAGTAATAGCTGAGTGCCGCAAACGAGAGGGTGAGCATGCGCGCCTCATCATGATTCAGCACGACTTTTTCCGGCAGCAGCGCGCAGAGCAACGAGTCATCCTGCTGGTTGAAGTAGTCCAGTTGGGTGACATAGACCCGTGGCGTGACGCTGTTGGCCTTGATCTGATAGGGATAGAACATGTTGAATCCGCCCGTAGTGCCTACGAAGATGCGCCCGTCGCTGGCCTTCAGCACCGCGCTGGGCTGTGCCTGCAGGCTCACGAGGCCGTCGTGGCGCGTGAAGCGTTGCAGCGTGCTGCCTGCCGCCAGCGGCTCATAGCGCACGATGCCGCGGTCGGTGGACAGCCACAACACGCCGTGCTCCTCAACGATGCCCATGATGTTCGGCGAAGGCACATTCATGCGCACCTGACGGAAACGGCCCGTGGCCACATCTGTGAGATGGCACAGCCCTAACGACGTGCCTACCCACAGCCGCTGCGACTCATCGACGAAGACAGCGTTGACCTGGTTGCTGGGCAGCGACTCCTTGTCGCCGGCCTGATGAACGAACTGGCGCAGCTGTCGGCTGTCGGGCTGATACTGCCAGAGACCGCCGCCCTGCGTAGCGAGCCAGAGGGCACCCGCATGGTCTTCCACCATGTCGATGGTCAGCGCCCCCAGGTCGCCAATCCTTTCGAAGGAGTCCGTCGCGTCGTTGTAGCGGTTCAGCCCGTGCATGGTCGCCACCCAAGTGCGCCCATGACTGTCGTGCAGGATGGCGTAGACGCTGCTGTCATCGAGGCTGTGCTCATCGCTGGTGCGGATGTAATTGCGCAGCCTACCGCCGTCAATGTTGAGCACATACAACCCGTCGGAATAGGTGCCTATCCACAGCTCGTCGCCCTTCAGGGCCAGGGCATGGACGTTCTTGCCCTGCAAGCGTCCCTGCGTGCCAGACAGCGCATTGCGAGTCGGGTTGAAGCACATCAGTCCGCCGTCGTCGCTGGCAATCCAGATGTTGCCTTGGTGGTCTTCGCAGAAGCGTGAGACGATGCTGCCTGCCAGCCCGTCGCTGACGGAGACACTCTCAAAGCGCCTGCCCACAGGCGACAGATAGCACACGCCAGCATAAAACGTTCCTATCCACAGCCCGCCCTCATGGTCGTTCAGTATGGAGTAGGCAAAGCGCGCTGCGGTCGGGGATTGCAAATCCCCTTGAACAGAGGTCAGCGGCTGATGCCAGTCGCCCGTCTTGGGATCGTAGCTGATGGCGCCATCGTCGCAGCCTATCAGGATGGTGCCGTCGGCCCGCTCCGTCAGCGTGTGTATGTGGTATGCCTTGAAAGTCATGCCGGGCGGTGTCACCTGCTCTATGTGCCCGTCGCCGTGCATACGCAGCAGTCCGCTCTCCCAGGAGCCTATCCACAGCTGCCCGTCTCTGGTCTGAAGCATACACAGCGCATGGCAGTCTGCCACGCCGCTGAGCGCCACGGGGTCGAACCTGTCGTGCAATCGGTTCAGGCGGCAGACGGGCGTGGCGCTCCAGTTGCTCACCGTCCACACCTGATTACCGTCGTCGACATAGACCTGGGCTATCTGTCCGATGTCATAGTGGTGCTGGCTGCCAGTCTTCGGGTGATAGCGCCACACACCCTGTCCTAATGTAGACACCCAGAGCTGGCTGTCGCAGTCGAGGGTGAGGTGGCTCACGGCAGTGTGTATGTCGATGGGCAGGCGCTCGAAATGGCCGTCGGCCACGTTGAGCCGGAACACGCCCTGCTCCGTGCCCACATACACCCGCTGCCCGACAGCCATCAGTGCTGAGACGTACTGATTGGTTCCTAACTGTGGCATGCGGTAGGCCAGCACCTGTATGCCGTCGTAGCGACAGAGTCCGTTGTCGGTGCCCATCCATATAAAACCGCAGCCGTCCTGCACCACATGACGCACTGTGTTGGATGGCAGTCCGTCGTCCATCGTAATGTTACGGTAGGAGGCTTCGGTCTGGGAATACGCCGGCAGCGCAGCAACAATGCTGCAGCAAAGGAAACAGGCCGCAAGATGCCGACGGATATGCTTAAACGTAGGTTTCAAGTGGTTCGACGGGCTCACCATCAATCAGGTTGCAAGTTTCAGGTTCCAGATTTCACTTCTTCAAATACCAATTGTCCATAGAGCTGAGCTTCTGCAGTAATGCGGCATCGACGGTGCCGTTGCGGCGGGCCACACGCCCTGCCAGATAGGCAGGGTCGGAACGGTGCATCGACACGCGCATGAGGTCGTAGAAGCGATGTCCCTCGAAGGCAAACTCAAGCGCCTCCTCGTCGACGATCAGGTCTTCCACCTTCTCTATCTGATACTGCAGCAGCGCATCGCCGCTGAGTGCGTCGTTGGTAGGCATCTCGTAGGCCGTGTTAGCAGCCGAATAGCCACAGCCGCGCGAATGCAGGCCCATGGTGTTTTCCGTGGCCTGTCCGGCCGTTGTCTCCAAGACGTACATGTTGTCAGGAAAGTTGAACGTCCTCAGCCATGCCTCGTCGGCCGGATAATAGGGCATCACCTCGCTCGCGATGACGCTGTTGTTCACTCCGCGCTTTAGTATCTGGAAGGCGAAGCGCGGGAATCCGGCACGGTTGAGAGCCTCGGCCAAGCGCAGGTAGACCATGGCCCGACGATAGAGATGCACGTTGCGCGAGGCGTATTTCGCGTTGGCCACATAGTTGGTGACACGCTTTCCACCCAAGCTGACGTTGGCATTGTCCATCTGGGTGAAGACCGCCTGCAGGCGCAGGTCGCCCGAACGGTTCTCCGGCAGGTTGGCAGGGGCCGTGACATACTCGCCGCCAGAGCTGTAGTGACAATATTTCTGGGCAGCCGACAGGAGATAGAGGCTCTGCGATGGAACAACAGACTCCCGGTATTCGTTCTGCTCAGTAGTGTTGAAGAGGTTGCGCAGCTGACTGTAATTGCCCTCGGAGGGGATGGAGTCGCCGGGAATCATGGTAATCAGCTCAGCGTTGGCATTGCTGTTCTCTGTCTGGAAGGCACTGTACGACCATCCGTCCACGGTCTGCATCCAGTGCGAGTCGTTGGGGGCAAAACGGACAGAAGCCGTAGAGAGGGGGCAGGCAGCGTTCTTGCCGTTGCAGGTGCTGATGTACTTGTAGTAGTTCTCGGCAGCCTCGCGATAGTTGCCTGCCCAGAGGTGCAGGTCGCCCAAGAGAATATAAATGGGGAAATAGAACAGGCGCGAGTCGGTGTTGCGTATGGCGCCATAGCCAGGCAACTCGACATCCGCATAGGGCGCAATATCGGCAGCGAAATAGCGACATATCTCCTGTATTTCACACTGCCTGTAGTCTTTCTCCCCCTGTTCCTTTGTCAGGATCAGATCCGTGACGAGCGGCACCCGCCCGTAGATAATGGCCATCTGCAAGTAGGTCCATGCGCGGAAAGCCTTCACGGCAGCATATTCCTTCATGAATATAGTCTCATTGCGGCTGTTGCGCAGTGTCGTGTCAGCGCAGGCAAGGAAATAGTTACAGTTGTTCACGATGGCATAATAGTCGGCAATGTCGTTATACCTGTTGCCGGTGCCCATGCTGAAGGAGGCCACGTCGCGTATGTCGGCATCGGCGTGTGGCGTGACGGTGACCAGGTCGCCGCGCAGCTCGCCCAGCAGTATGGTGCGGTCGGCCACCACCTGCAACCTGTTCATAATGCCGGCCACCGACCACAGCGTGTCGGCATCGCTGGTCAGATGATTCCTGTCAGCATACGCCACAATGTCCGAATCGTCGTAGAGGAAATCGCTACAGGAAGTGAAAGAGAGGACGAAAGCCCACCCAAGCCCATTCAAGGGAAGGGATGTATTTATTGATAAAAGCGCGCGGATGGCGCTGCGGACTTTTTTAATCGTGTTAATCATTTTGTTCATCTTTATGTCGCTCATTTGCTGTTGTGGGGTTACTATTCGAGAGATTTTTCTATTTTGACATCCCTCCCTTTGGAAAGGCTACGGGTAGGCGGCCGGAGGTCGGGAATGGGGCTACGGGTAGGCGAGCTTTGCTCGGGAATGGGGCTACAGGTGGGCGGCCGGAGGTCGGGAATGGGCTTGGGTGGGCTTTACAAATTGATTTTCACTCCAGCCACCAACGAGCGGCTCTGCGGCAGGCATCCCATGTCAATGCCCTGACCTATAACGCTGCCGGTCATAGCAAACTCCGGGTCGGTGCCGAGGTAGCGCGACAGCGCCAGCACGTTGTTGGCCTGCACCCAGAACTGCAGGCCCTGCAGGAAGGTGGTGTTCATGGGCAACGTGTAGCTCAGGGTGACGGTCTTCAGCTTCAGGTAGCTGCCGTCCTCAATCCATCGGTTGCTGAAGCGTGCATTGCCCATCGGATCCTGGAACGTGGCACGTGGCACGTCGGTTACCTGTCCCTCCGTCTGCCAGCGGTGTGTCATCGTCGTGGTCTGGTTCATAAACCGGCTGCCGCTCTCCAACTGCTGGCGCAGATAGTTATAGACGTCGTTGCCTACGGAGTAGTTGAAGCGAACGTCAAGCTTCCAGCGCTTGTAGGCCAGCGATGTGAAGATATTGCCGAAAATGTCGGGGTTGGGGTCGCCGATGACGGTGCGGTCGGCCTCGTCGATGAGGCCCGATACTGCTGCATCGGTAGTAGTGGCAGAGATGTTGCGGAATCGGATGTCGCCAGCCTGGAAATACTGGCGCGTGACACCATCGGAGGCAAGGATGTAGAGACCAGCTTCTGCAGCATCCTCGGAGGTGGAGAAAACACCCTCCGTCATGTATCCATAGAAGAGGTTTGCCGGCTGTCCGACGGCCGTCAGGATGGTTGCCCCGCAAACGGTGGTCTCTATGGATTTATTATCAGGAACTTTGGTGACCTCGTTCTTGTAGTGTCCCACGCTGGCTCCCACCTCCCATTGCAGGTCTTTCAGGGCAAGCACCTTTGCAGCGATGCTCACGTCGAAGCCGCGGTTCTTCATGGCACCGTCGTTGCTCCAGTTCTGCCGCAGTCCCGTCACATACTTCAGGGGCTGATACATCAGCAGGTGGCTGACGTTGCTGTGGAACCAGTTGGCACGCAGGTTCAGACGGTTGGCCAAAAGGTTGGCTTCAAGGCCAAGGTTCAGCCGCGTGGTGGTCTCCCACTGCAGGCGGGTATTGCCTATATTCTCGACCGACAGTCCCGAGACATCCTCCAAGAAATTGTGCGAGGTAAAATAACTGCGGGCGGCGTGATAGTCAATGTCGTCGTTGCCGCTGACGTCGTAGCCAGCAGACAGCTTTAAATAGTTGAGCAACGGTTTGTCACGGCCTGAAACAGACTGGAACCACGGCTCATTGCTGACCACCCAGGCAGCCTGCAGGCCGTGGAAGAGGCCCCAAGGCACTTCGAAGAGTTTCACCGAATGGTCGGCGTCGTGTCCAAAGCGCGAGGAGGTCTCCATCGCAGCGTTCAGCTGCAGGTAGTAGCGCTGCAGGTAATCGTACTGTGCCTGCACATACCATGCAATGTTCTTCCAGCTGTTCGACGCTCCCGACGGCTTGGCATTATCGAGTGTTGAGCTGATGGCAGGCATCTTGTCGCTCGTCGTATTGTAGCCCAATTGTGAGATCTGCGTGTAGTCCTCCAAGTTGAAACGTACACCGCCCTTCATGCTGAACGCAGAACGTTCGTTGGCGAGTGTCCAGTCCAAGCGCGTGTCGCTCATCAGCGAGTTCTGCTTGGCGGCCATCGAGCGCACCTCATTGTCGCAATAGGCGTTGACACTCGACACATAGTAGCGGGGCACGCCGTTGCGGGGGATGTAGAACTTCTCGTTGGTGTTCACCAGATTGTAGCTGAAGTGTTCGCTCAGCTTCAAATGACTGTTGAACTGATAGCTTGGCGTCACTGCCAGGTTGATCATCGAGTTCTCGAAGTGGTTCTTGTTCTCGGCCTCTCCATATTCGTTGACGGCCAGTGGGTTGGCCAGCTTATAGTTGTAGTTGCTGTAGGCTACGAGTGCCTCGTCAAGATAGCTCTCGTCGGCCACGTCGATGTAACCTTCACGTATCTGCCCGCCGGCGAAGGTCCACGGGCTTACCATCGGGCTCTTGGCGTAGGCGAGGAAGGCCGTTGAGGTGGGCGTTCCCTCGGTATAGTTGACCGGAGCACCATCATTGCGCAGGTTGCGTGTCTGGTTGGCGAAGGAAGCATCGAAGCGAATGTCGAGCTTCTTCGTGATATGTATGTCGGAGTTGAAGCGTATATTGATACGATTCATCTTGTTGTTCTTCAGGGTGCTCTGCTGGTCAATGTAGCCTAATGAGAGGTTGTAGTCGGCCACGTCGTCGCCACCCTCCACGTTGATGCTGTAGTTCTGCGTCAGGGCCGTGCGGTAAACATAGTCCTTCCAGTCTGTGTCGTTGCTGTATTGCGGCAGGTAGTAATTCGATGGCGAGGGGTTGAGGAATTTAAAGTCCTTCAGCGTGGTGTTCGTGGTCTGCAACAGGTCGCTGGCATAGCTCTTGTATTGCGTGGCGTTCATCACGTCGAAAGTCTTCGGCTCCAGCGTCACGCCGCTCGCGATGCTTGCCGTGATGCGAGTGGCCATGGAATGATTTCGGCGGGTGTTGATGAACACCACGCCATTAGCACCCTTGGCACCGTAGAGAGCCGTGCCGTTACGCAGCACTTCGACGCTCTCTATGTCAGTAGGCGAGATATTGGCCAGGATGTCGTTATAGAATCCGTCGTGCAGCATCGTCCGCCCATACTGCTGGTCGAAGATGACGCCATCGACGACGATGAGCGGCTGGGCATTGGCGTTGATGGAACCCAGACCACCCATGAACATCACACTGCCGATGCCCGGCGTGCCGCTGCGCGTCACGGTATGCACCTGCGCGCCCAATTGTTTCTGTATGTCGTCCTCAATGCTCACTGAGTTAGAGAAATGGAAGCCCGAGGCCCTGCTCGTGGCATTGACATTGGTTGTGGCGTCATAGTCAGCACTGAAGGCAGAGGGATAGAGCCTGACGGCAGCCTGCTCTTCGCTTCTGCCCAGACCCATCCTGCACAGGTTATAGTCGGGCGAGCTGAACGACAGCACGGAGGCTGATGCCGGAACCTTCAGCGTATAAGTGCCGTCGGCCTCGGTCAGTGTACTGAAGCCCTTGATTCCGGCCACGCTGACCAGCACGCCGCCTAACGGTTTGCTGGTCGTGCCATTCACCACCCTTCCCTTCACTTCACGAAGGTCTTGCGCACTGGCAGGGGAAGTGAAGAGTGAAGAGTGAAGAGTGAAGAATAAAGCTGCGCACAGCCACTTCACCGTCTTCCCCAATCGTCTCTCCTTACGTTTTATATTGGTTTTATTCATATTTATTCCTTTACGATTTGTGTGGGTTTTATTCATATTTCAAGTTTCGCATTCGCTCAACTTCAGGAGTTAAAAGGAGTTAGAAGGAGTTATCGGCCTTCGGCCTTAGGAGTTAGAGTCTTTAGTTTTGGCTCGGCGCGGAGTGTTTCTGTGGAGTGCAAGTCTATTGACTTCTATCTCCTAAGCGGTCGCAGACCGCGATCGCTCGACCTCTGGTCGCTTGCAAGGCAAGAACTCCTTCTATCTCCTTCTAAATTCTAACTTGAGAAAGTTGAACACTCTTACTCTTCCGTCGGTTTAAAGATAAGGCGGTCTATGCGGAGCGTGGCACCGTCGGTGTTCGACTGTAGCTCCAGTCGCACCTGGGGTTCTGACAGGCCGTAGGAACACGTAGTCAGTCTGACGCCCGACTGCAGCTTGACTTCGCAGACCGCGGTGGGATCGATGCTCTTGGCATAGCGGAAGGGCGGCGACGTCATCACCCCGTTCTGGTCGGGCTGGCGCACGCGGCTCAGCACCCTGACCTCCTTCATCGTCTCAGCGACGGCCAGCGTGTCGGCTGCCGTGGCTGGAGCAAAGACGGCATAGATGTCGTACTTCACGCCGGAGAGCAGGTTGGGTATCTTGAAGCCTGTCACGACGCGGGCCGACGGACTGGAGGGCACCACCTCGATGAAGGCATTGCCCGACACCTGATTGTAGAAGGGGTTGTTGGACACGACCTGACTGATGGTGACGGGCTCCACGGCATTGATAAGCGTGTCCTGATACTGGCTGTTCTCGGCCTCCACCCTGACGGTCTGCATGAAGGTCTGGAACTTGGAGATGCGCTGTGCTTCGGTCTTCCTAACGTGGCCATTGCTGCACGGGATGTCCTCCGTCTGGTAGAAGATGCCGTCCTGGTCGAAGGGCTTGGGATAGACATAATAGCGCTCGTCAATGCCCAGCTGCTTTCTCATGGCCGCAGTATAGGCCTGCGTGGAGACGGCCGAGTCGGCAAAGGCCACGTCGGGGTTGTTCGTGCGACTGAAGATGGAGCCGCAGACAATGGCCACACGTGTGTTGGTGTAGACCATCGAGTCGCGTCCGGCAGTGTTATTCGCATAGTTGAAGTAGGGCATATACTCGTCCACCAGACGGCTCCACTCGCTGTTCACGGGTGCCACCATCCAGTAGGTGCTGTCCTCGGAGTTGATCAAGCCGTAGCGCGTCAGCAGGTCGTTGGAGAACACCGTGACGGAGTCTAAGTAATGCGTCAGGCCGTCGATAATCTCGCCCGGCACGCTCTGCGTCTCGTCGAACTCATACGTGCTGTGGCTGTTGAGGAACTGATAGACGCTGTCAAGGCCCTCAGTCATGCCCAGGCACTCCAGCACGTTGGGCACATAGTCCAGTTGGCCGTTGATGGTGAAGAGCAGGCCGTTGTCGCAGAGCACGTTCTTGGTCTCCATCTTGCTCATGAGCAGTCCTTCGTGCGTCAGCGCGGCATACTTGTCGTTCATCATCTTGATGGTCTTGTCTGTCAGCGACGATACGGGATGGCGGTACAGGGCAATGTGGTTCTGCAGGAAGCGACGCACCACGGTGTTCTCGTTACTGCGCACGCCCTGGGCCTCCTGTCGCCGGTAGTCGGCGATGAGCTGTTGGGCTTCTGCTTCTGACAGGGCAAGGTTGGTAGGTGCGAAGACGGTGTAGGTCTGGCTGCCGTTCAGGATCTTGTCGTAGCCGCACGCCTCTGCCACGCTGGCAAAGTTGCTGAGTTCGCTGACAGATGAAATGGTCTGCCACAGCGTGCCCGTTTCGGCGTCGGCCTCACTATAGTGCTCGTCCCAGCGGTCGCTGCAGGAAGTGAAGAGTGAAGAGTGAAGAGTGAAGAATATAGCTGCGCCGAGCCACTTCATCATCCCTCCTAATCTTCTTTCCATCCGATTTATTTTGGTTTTATTCATAAGTAGATGTATATATTTGCGGTGTTTATTTTTCGTAAAACAGGGTAAAAGAACCTGTAGCGGTAGCAAATTCCATTCCCGACGTTCCGTCGCCTACCCGTTGCCTTTCACTTTTCACTCTCCACTCTTCACTTAACTAAAGCATTGGCTCCATAGACCCTTCGTCGGTGACACCGAAGACGCTGCGGGGGACGAGTTCCAGGAAGTCGAGCATAAACTCGTTGTCATTGCCTTGCTTGGCCGACACGCATCGGATGCGCAGGTAGTGGTCCTCGCCGGCGCTGATATTCGCCGTACACAGCACCATGCGGTAGGTGTTGGCCTGACGGGCGAAGTAGACGTGGTCGTTGCCGCCGCCGTAGGGGTAGTGATAGCCGCCGGTGGGGCCGCGATAGTAGCCCTTGTTCTTCAGCTCCTTCTGGTCGGTGGAGAGCTCAAGGGTTGACATGGCATTATAGTCGGCCTTCCAGTTGGAGCCCAGGATAGAGGCATCGCTGAGGTTCTTCGTCATGTCGAGCGGTATGCCCTGCGGCTTGTCGTCGTAATAGATCTGTGCTACGCCGCGCGTGGGCTCTGCCGCAAAGCCCAGGCGAATCTGCCACTGTCCGTCGAAGGGCACGGGGGGCAGCCGGAAGGTGAAGTCGAAGTCCTTGAACAGGTTCATCTCGTCGCCCTCGTAGCTGTCGTACCAGTCGTGGGGCCGGCGGTAGACGAAGAGGCTGCCCTCGTTCAGGGTCACGCCGTCGAGATAGCCGTTGGGGAAATAGTAGTTGCGCCCGTACTTGCCCGTCTCGTCGTAGTCGGGGTCGTTGTACTTCACGCCGTTGTTGCGCTGATTCAGGCGTATGTCGTTGGTCATCAGCTCGGGGAAGATGGTGGAGAAGTCCATGCGGATAAGGCCGTTGAATACCTCGTTGCGTGTCTGGTCGTCGAAGGCCAGGATGTCGTCCACATAGAAGTAGCGCCCGTTCAGGGCATCCTGCTTATAGAGGGTCTCCACCGTGGGATAGATGTAGACGCCGGGAATCTGGAACTCATCGTCCCAACGGCGGTTGGCATAACGCTGGCCTATGGTGCTGGGACCGGCCCATTTGCGCACGGTGAGCCGCTCGAACTTCATCATGGTGTGGGGGAGCATCGTCTCGTACCAGTCCACGGGATTCATCTCGCGTGTCTCAATGCCAATGTCGTTATAGGGCGTCAGGTAGTTCCAGCCCTTCACGTCGCGCGTCAGGATATGGTAGGCCAGGAAGCGGTGCAGGGGATTCTTCTCATGGGTGATGTGTGCAAAGTCGTGGTAGGGCTGGTCCACATCCTCGGGATACTGCTCGTCGTAGATCTCGCAGGCTTTCTGATAAAGCTGCTCCAGGGTGGTGATGCCGTATTTCTCGCGGAGCACCGAGTCGGTGGGTGTGAAGACGGTGAAGCCGATGCGGCGCTCGTCGGGCACGGTGGCCGTCTCCTTGTTCACATGCGACACGTAGCGCACACGCGGATAGTTCAGCTTTGTCTGTTCCCACTGCTCGTCGCGGTAGGCATAGAGCTCGCTGGCAAAGCCGGCACTGCGCACCGCCTGGGCAAAGAGGCTGATGCGGGGGTTCATCTCCATCATGTCGAGGATCATGCGGTTGCTGCTTTCCAGCACTTCGGTGACGGGCTGCACGAAACCGTTCTCCACGGAGTCGTCCTGGAGCTCGAAGATGATGTGCGACGTGCCGTTGAGGAACACCACGGCATTGCCTTGCTCGTCCAGGCCATGGCTCACCTCAATGTAGCGGCGGTTCATGTTCGACGTCGACAGCACGCCGTCGTTCATGTCGGCCGTGGTGTACATGTCTTTCACCAGATGCGTGCGCACCAGCGTGTCCACGTCCTCCTGCGCCAGCTCGTCGAAGCTCGCGAGCCCTTTCTTCTTCAGGTAGCGGTCCATGGCCTCGTTGGTGGGCAGGAAGCAGGTGTACTCGCCGTAGGTGGAAAGCAGTTTGTTCATGCCTGTGCGTTCCACCAAGGCGGCAAACTGGCTGTAGTTCTCGTGCGTCTTCAGGTAGTCGCTCATCATCTGTCCCTTGAAGGTGTAGAAGTTCGACGTGTCGGGCTCGTCGCTACAGGAGGTGAAGAGTGATGAGTGAAGAGTGAAGAATAAAGCTGCGCACAGCCACTTCACCGTCTTTCTCCAGCTTCTTTCCATACGATTGATATTGTTTTTATTCATAAGTAAATGTAGCTGCTTTAACTATTTCGTCCGTTCTATGCTGCTGTCCTCACCGCTGCCAAAGGCAGGATTCTGACTGAGGCAGCTGTTCACTTTGAGCTCGTCGACGTGATAGGGCCAGTAGATGGCGTCCATGCGCGACAGCTTGCTTGACAGCGCACTGCCGCTGCTGCCCTTGCGGGCCACTACGCCCACGAGATAGTCGGTGTTGCCGTCGCGGCGCGCACGGCGCACCAGGTCGTACCAGCGCTTGCCCTCGAACATGAGCTCGCGCTGGCGCTCCTCCAACACGAGGGCACGCATGAGCGACTTCGACGAATAGGCGTTCCAGTCCAGGTCGCGCTTCTCCTTGTCGCAGTTGCTGCGCTTGTTGATGGCATTGACAATGGCGAAGGCCTCCTGTAGCGGGGATTCTTCGACGAGCGAAGCGGCAGAGCCGAGCGGCAAATCGCCTTGGGCAGTCAGGGTGTCGGGGGCCATCTCGACCAGGGCCTCGGCCTTGATCAGCATCACGTCGCTGAGACGGTAGATGACCCAGTTGGAGTGACACTTGCCGTCGGCGTAGGCCGTGCCGTAGGTGGCCTCGGGCTCGGCCTTGCCCATATTGACCATGCCCTGCGGGAAGGCATACTTGTTGATGCCGTAGGCATTGCTCTGTCCCTGTACGGGCTGCAGGTTCTCGTAGAAGCGGCTGTCGTACTTGGAGAGGAAGATGCTGAAGGTCTCGTCGCTCACGTCGGTTCCGATGAAGTCGGCCGGACGCACCAGTCCGGGAAAGGTCGAGGCATTGCCGTAGAACGCGCTGACGGCTTGGTTGGCCAGCATGTCGTCGTCGTTCATGAATATGAGTTCGAAGATGCTCTCGCGGCTGTTTCCCTGTCCGAAGATTTCCTCGAAGGCATTGCCATAGTAGTTGCCTGTGCTGTAGCTGTCGCTGATGAGCGGGAAACCGTCGATGAGTTGGTGGCCCGCCCCCGCCCCGGCCGCTTGGCCGCCGGCCCGCTGGCTTGACTGCTCGTACTCGTAGAGCTTGGCATCGATAACCATGTCGGCATACTTCACGGCGTTCGGGTAGTCCTGTTTCCACAGATACATATCGGCCAGCAGGGCGTGGATGGCATCCTGGGTGATGCGCCCGCGCTGATAGTAGGTCTGGCTCACGGGATAGCGCTTGACGGCCAGCTGCTGCTTGGCCTCCAAGTCGTTGATGAGCACGGTGAGCACACTGTCGAAAGGTGCTGCGGGCACCTGCATCTCCTGGCTATCGTTGAGATAGGGCTCGGTGACGAAGGGCACATCGCGGAATGTGCGGATGAGATAGAAGTACATCAGGGCGCGCAGTGCCGACACCTCTGCCACGGTGGCGTTGAGCTTGCTCGGTGTGTAGGCAGGATCGCGCTCTGCCACCTGCGGGGCATATTTCAGTACGGTGTTGCAGCGGTTGATGACGTTGTAGAAATCGCCCCATTTGGCGTAGGTGTTGCTGGCGTTGATGTTCTCCTTGAAGATGTTGGCTATCTGAACGTCGTTCTCGAAGTTCTTGCCGCCCACAATGTTGTCGGAACGGAACTCGCCCCACACCATCATGCGGCCTACCACGCTCTGCGACTGCATGGACGAATAGCAACCGGCCACCACGCCTTCCACGTCGGCCTCCTCGCTCCAGTATTTGTCCAGGACAATGATTTCCTGCGGCTCTATCTGCAGGAAGTCGCTACAGGAAGTGAAGAGTGAAGAGTGAAGAGTGAAGAATAAAGCTACACCGAGCCACTTCACCATCCCCCCTAATCTTCTTTCCATACGATTTATATTGGTTTTATTCATATTTATTCCTTTACGATTTGTGTGGGTTTTATTCATATTTGTTCCTTTATCTATCCTACCCGTAGCGGTAGCAAATTCCATTCCCGACGTTCCGTCGCCTACCCGTTGCCTTTCACTCTTCACTCTTCATTCTTCACTCTTCATTCTTCACTCTTCATTCTTCACTCTTCACTCTTCACTCTTCACTTAGAAATCAATAGTGATGCCCAGCGTATAGGACTTGGCACGCGGTGTCTGGCCGTTGTCGACGGATGCGCCGTAGCCGCCATAGCCCACTTCGGGGTCAACGCCCTTATACCTGGTGAGGACAAAGAGGTTGTTGGCGCTGGCATACATGTTCAGCCGCTGGATGCCCAGCACATGCTTCACCACCTTCGGGTCGAAGCTGTAGGTCAGCTGCATGTAGTTCAGGCGGAGGAAGGAGCCGTTCTCCACGAAGCGGTCGCTCACCAGCGTGTTGTAGTTGGTGGCGGCACCATACATGGCACGGGGTATGCTGGTCTGGTTGCCTTCCTTGCGCCATCGCCAGTTCACGGCCTTGCTCTGGTTGTTGTTGGTCGACATGGCCTCGGTGTCCAGGCGTGCCAGGTTCAGGATCTTGTTGCCCACGCGATAGTTGAACTGCGTGTTCAGCTTCCATCGGCCATGGTTCAGCGTGAAGCCGAAGCCGCCCGTGAGCCTGGGCAGCGACGAGCCGAGGTAGACAATGTCGAGGGCGTTGATCTGTCCGTCGTGGTTGATGTCGTCGTAGATGGCATCGCCGCCCTGGAACTCGTAGTTCTTGCCGGTGGCATCGTGCGAGTAGTTGTACATCATGCGCACGGGCTTGTTCTCGTCGTCCACCACAATCTCGCCCGTCTCGCTGAGCACGTAGGGAGCGGTGTGGCCATCGGCCACGAACTGCTGTCGCTCCTCGGGCGTCATGGCGGCGAATGTCTCGTACTGGTATTCGTACACGCCCTTGTAGCGGAAGCCGTAGATGGCACCGAAGGGATTGTAGAGCTGCACGCGCTGCAGCACCTCGCGGTTGTCGTAGTGGAACTCAGAGTTCAGCGAGTTCAGCACCGTCTGGTCCATCGTCAGTATCTCGTTCTTGTTGTTGCCGAAGGTGAAGTTCACGTCGGCGGTGAACTTGCCCGCCCTGACCAGCTTGTTGGTGTTCAGATTCAGCTCCCAGCCCATGTTGCGCATGGAGCCCACGTTGCGGTAGGTGAGGGTGTAGAAGCCCGTGGAGGAGGGAATGCTGACGTCGGGCATGAGCATGTCGCGGCGCGTGGAGTGATACCACTCTGCCTGCAGCGAGAGGCGGTCGGCGAAGAGGCCGAGGTCGAAGCCCACGTCCCACGTCGTGGTGGTCTCCCAGCGCAGGTCGGTCAGCCGGATGTTCTCGGGCTTCATGGCGCCCATGTTGATGTAGCGCGTGTCGCTGCTGTAGATGCTCTCATACAGGTAGTCGCGGTTGGGCTGGTTGCCCACGCGTCCCCAGCTGGGACGCACGGCCAGCATGGAGAGCCACTTGCGGGTAGACTCCATCCAGGGCTCGTCGACGATGTTCCAGCGCAGCGAGACGGCGGGGAAATAGCCCCACTGCCGTTCGGGTCCGAACTTCGTGGTGCCGTCGGCACGCAGCGAGAAGTCGGCCATGTAGCGTCCCTTGTAGGCATAGTGCGTGGAGAAGGTGTAGTACATGGAGCGCCACTCGCTGAAGTTCGAACTCATGCCCGTCACGCGGCCGCCGCCCACGGGGTTGGTGATGCCACCGGAGGGCAGCTTCGTGGCGTCGGTGCCCTGGCCGTTGCTGCTGCCGGTGGTCAGCTCGAAGCGCCCCATGGCCATCAGCGAGTGGTCTGGGTTCTGGAAGTGGGGGATGAAGGTCAGCGTCTGCTTCGTGTTGAAGGCCACGCTCTTGGTGCTGGCGGCATAGGCATTGTTCACGCCGTTGTTCCACGACACGGTGACCAGCTCCTTGGGATAGAACTTGTTGACATACTCGTTGAAGATGTTCATGTAGACGCGCCCCTGCCAGTTCAGCTGATGGTGCTCTTCGTCCATGCCCCACAGGCGGTAGTTCAGCTCCAGTTCGGGGGTGATGTCGTAGGTGCGGTCATCGAACTTGGCCAGCTTGGCCGATGCCACGGGGTTGACGTATGATTTCTGGTCGCCGTCGAAGACGCTGGGCGCCGACTGCAGCATGGTGTAGTATCGGCCTGTGTCCTGCCCCTGCAGCGGATGTCCTACGGGGTACTGCTCGTAGATGCTCATGTTGGGCATCTTCCTGTAGGCGATGGCCAGGAGGTCGTCGTAGTTGCGCTTGGTGTCGGTATAGGTCAGTGCGAAGTTGGTTGAGATTTTTATGCGCTCGGACACATAGTAGTCGAGGGCCACACGGGTGGAGAAGCGGTCCTGGCGCTGCTCGATGACGGAGCCCGTCTCGTGGTCGTAGCCTCCGGAGATGCGGAAGGTGGCCTTCTCGCCGCCGCCGGTCACTGAGAGATAGTGGTTCTGTCGCAGTCCCCACTGCGTGACGGCATCCACCCAGTCGGTATTGTTGTTGTATTGCTCGTACTCGGAGAAGGTGGGGTCGTAGTTCAGCTCACGCAGATTCGAGGCGTTGTCGTTCTGTTCGGGGTTGAAGTAGCTCTCCTTCAGCAGCATGGTGTAGTCGTCGCCGCTCAGCATCTTGTAGCCCTTGGGCTGATAGGTGCCCGTGAGTCGCAGTGAGTAGGTGAGCTTGGGCGCACCGCGCGAGCCGCGCTTGGTGGTGATTTCAATGACGCCGTTGGCTCCCTGCGAGCCGTAGATGGCCGTGGCGGCTGCATCCTTCAGCACGGTGATCGAGGCGATATCCTCGGGGTTCACGTTGAGCAGCTGTGCGAACTGCTCGTCGTTGGCATTGGTCACGTCGAAGTTGTTCATGTCCACATTCCACGTGTTGCCGTTCACCACGATGAGCGGGTTGCTGCTGGTGAGCGTCGAGATGGACGATGCACCGCGCAGGCGCATCGTGGTGCCTGCACCCAGGTTGCCGCTATTGGCCACGATGTCGAGTCCGGCAATGCGGCCCTGCAGGGCTTCGTCGACGGTGGTGAGCCCCAGGCCCTCGAACTCCTTCATGTCGATGGTCTGCGTGGCGTAGCTGATCTCGCGCTCCGGGATGGCCAGACCGCCGCCGTTCAGGCGCTTCTTCGACGTCACCGTTACTTCCTTGATCGTTGTCTGCGACATCAATTTTATCCGGTACGTATCGCGGTTGATGGGCAGCGTCTGTGTCTTGCATCCCACGTAGCTGAACTTCAGTTTGTTGTGCGGGTTGCGGATGCGCATGGAGAAGTTTCCGTTCATATCCGTTATTGCTGCCTCTATGATGCGCCCGGTGCCGTCGATCTCGCACACCGAGGCTCCGGGCAGTCCGCCCATTTCGTCGCTCACGGTGCCGTGCACATTGGTAATCTGCGCACTTGCAGGAGAAGTGAAGAGTGAAAAGTGAAGAGTGAAGAATAAAGCTACGCACAGCCACTTCACCATCCCCCCTAATCTTCTTTCCATCCGATTTATATTGTTTTTATTCATATTTATTCCTTTACCATTTGTATTGGTTTTATTCATATTTATTCCTTTATTCAAGTTTCGCATTCGCTCCGCTCGGCTTTGCCGCTTCGCTCTGCGAAGAACTTCAGGAGTTAAAAGGAGTTAGAAGGAGTTATCGGCCTTCGGCCTTAGGAGTTAGAGTCGTTAGTTTTGGCTC
>Ga0247611_10003370_pt1 | contig 23767 bp, 22 predicted proteins | sample 177DNAGHGhighgp2_FD_192422 | JGI IMG/M metagenome (GOLD analysis project Ga0247611, IMG submission 192422) | Sheep rumen microbial communities from Palmerston North, Manawatu-Wanganui, New Zealand - 1770 DNA GHGhigh gp2 | ecosystem: Host-associated > Mammals > Digestive system > Stomach > Rumen... | reverse complement strand
GTAGAATACATGTAAGATTATAATTACATGTAGAATACAAAAGAAAAGAGGCATGATGCCTCTTAGAGTAAAAGATAAATTTATTTAGATTTTACTTTTGTTCTCTACCATATTTTTGATGTGATAATTCTTTATTTTTATATAATAATTCATCAGCAATAGCTATATTTTCATCATATGATTTATTATTATCGATTTTATTATATCCAATAGAAGTAGTATATTTGAAACCTAAACTATCAATTGATTTTTCTACTTCTAAATTAATATTATTAATTATTTCGTCTATTAATGATTGGTCTAATAATTTAATAATAACTAAGAACTCATCTCCACCATATCTTATTATAGAAGCATCATATGGTTTTAAAGTTTCCTTTAATAAATTAGCAAAATGCTTTAATGTCTTATCTCCTTCTAAATGACCATATGTATCATTAATCTTTTTGAATTTATCTATATCAAGCATTAATAAATAATAATTAGATTCATCATTTATATCTTTAAATATTCTATTCATCATTTCTCTATTGTAAGCACCTGTTAGTGTATCAGTAGTAATAAATGAATCCTGGTTTTGAATAAATAAATATACAGTAACAATTATAGCACCGAAGCAATAAATAGGTATTTCAGATATGAAAACTTGAAGTACAGAGAAGATAATAATTACAAGTGGCCATATAGCAAATTGTAATAATTTTCTTTTTTCTCTTTCACCATTATATTTTTTAGTATTTATTAATACATAAACCCCAGAGCCTATGATATAAGTAAATGGAATTAATACAAGCAGAAAGGCAGTTAAATAGCCATATATATCCTTTTGAGCTGGATTTAGGAATGCACATATTATTATTCCACCAATCAATGATATCATTGTTGGAATAAAAAATATTTTTCTAATTTTTTTGAAATTTAAATCAGGATTTAATACTAATAAAACATACATTAGCCAAGCAAATGCTATTAGGTTAGAAGCACCATAATAAATCATTCTTGAAATTCTTAATAATATTTCATTTTCTCCTAATATCTTAAAATAGGCAAATGCCCAGATGCTGTCACCTATAAAATATATTAATAAGTGAAACATAACCATAGATAAGCATCTTGATCTTGTTTGTTTATTCTTCATATTTTTATGGTGTATTATAAGTATGATTATAAAAGCGATAATATTGGCCCATGCATAAAATATAGCTAAAAGTTTATTTGTATCCATATTTAAGAAATCCAATTTACCACCTCCAATAATAATACTTTTTTATATTTTAACATATATAAATTTTTTTATCTACTTTATTGATATTTAAAAAAATCCCCTTTTAATTAAAAGGGGAATAATTTTAGAAAATGATACTTATTTTATATACATTTTCTGTTATTTGATATGTAATATTTAAATTATATTTTTTAGCAAATAATTCAATTGAATCTGAACCTAAGCCATGACCTTTAGCAAGGTTTGTAGGTCTACCATCCTTATCGATTAATATAATACCGTCATAATTATTTTTACATTGCAATATTAATCTTCCATCATTATTCCAGAATGTAAAATCAACTATACGATTATTTTTCAATTTGTTTGCAGCCTTGATTGCATTATCAAGACAATTTGAAATTAAAACAGCTGTTTCATATGATGGTACATTTAATACATCTTCAATATTATTAATTTTAATATTTAATGTAACCTCTTCCTGTTCAGCCTTATTCCAATAATAATCTAGGATAGAATTAATAATTGAATCATTACAAAATACTTTACCTTTAGTTGCATCTATAGTAGATACATATTCATTAATAAAATCTAATGCTTCATTATTTTTGTCATTTTTAATTAAAGAAGAAACAGTTATTAAGATATGCTTCATATCATGTCTTAATATTTTAACCTCTTCATCCTTCATTTCACGCATTTTATATTGATCCTGAATAGATTGAACCTGACCCTTCATCAATATTAAATTGCTGTTTTCTTCATATGTTTGTCTATAATGATTAATAATAAAATAGAAAATAATAATAGAAGTAAGATAAACACTAATGATTGCAATACTAAATATTTCAAGCCTTAGGCTATTGCCCTGTGCATCTCTAATTAATTCAGAATATGCATATATTTCTAATATCATTAAAGAAGCATATAATGTCAATAAGCCTAAATATTTAGGTAACACAGTTTCTAATGTGTTTTGTAATTTAATATAAATGACTTTGATAAATACAAATGCGATAGAGATAGCTACTACATACCAAATATATATAATCCAGTCAACTGATGTTCTTTCTTGAATTAGTTTTCCAGTTAAAGCTATAAAATAATATGCTAAGAATAAATTAACACCAGCTGTAAGATAAGATAAAGGTTTTCTTTTTGTAACAATCAATACAACTAAATTAATAGGAGTATAAATAGTTATTGCAAACCAAAAATAAAGAGTTTCATCTAATTTATCAGTTGGTATTCCATTATTCATAAATACTACGATATTTATACTACATACTAATATTAATAAAGGTATAGTTATTAATAACGATTTTTTTATGCTATATTTTGTACCATTTGTTATAAAAACTGCAGCAAAAGAAAATATTGCAAGAATTAAATGGGGAATTAAAATTATAAATCTATCCATTATTGTCGCCTACCAAATAATTAGCATATCTTGTTCTTACAACCTGATTTAATCTTTTTGAAATTGGTATAGCTTGACCTGTTTTTAAAACAAATGAAGAATCATTTTTAATTGCTTTAACATAATTTAAATTAACCAAAAATGATGAATGACAATTAACAAAATCATATTTTTCATAATCAAATGGAATTGAATCTAAAAATTTATTTCTTAAAGAAGTAGTAACAATTTCAGTATTATTAGCTAAATGAATTATCATACGGCGCTCACTAGATTCAATAAATGTAATTTTTTTGATATCTACAGTTTCCTGTGCATGATCTACTGATTTAATCGTAAACACATGCTTTTTTGAGGTTTCATTTTTTAATTCTAATAGCTTGTCAAAGCATTCTCTAATTTTATCTACAGATATAGGCTTCAATAAATAATCAAATGCTTGAACCTTAAATGCGTTTATTGCAAATTCTTCAGAAGAAGTTTCAAATATAATTACACTTTTGTCATTATATTTTCTTATTTCTTTTGCAATATCTACTCCATTTTTTTGCATAATAACATCTAATATAAAAAGCTCATATTCATTGCTGTCTAGATATTTAATTCTGTTTAATAAAACATTACAGTCATTAAACCCATCTATAGAAAATGGTATTTGACGTTCCTTTAAATATGCTACTAAGCAATTTTTAAGATTTTCTAGATCTGAAGGTGTATCATCACAAATTGCTATTTTCATTTTATTCACCGCTCTCTCATTGAACATATATTAAAATTATAACATATATTTTAATTGTTTTTTAATTTATAATAAATTTTTTTTACATTTCTCCCATAATTTTTTATTGAAATTGTGATAAAATAGTTACGAGTAGGTGAAATTATGACTGATCAAGAATTAAAAACAACACAAGCCTTAGCTTTTATGGGCTTTAATGAATTAAAAGAAATATCACAAAGTGAATTAGATTTATCATTTAAGATATTATCAAATAGAATGAATCCTGAAACTTGTAAAAATGAAAAATACAAGGATGGAAAGGATTATCTATTATTATTAGAATATTACAATTATTTAAATGACATTAAAAGAACTAATGAAACTATTAGAAATATTTTAGATCCAGAAAATAAAACATATCAATACCAAGATGAAAAGCCAGAGGCTAAGGTAGAGGATATAAATCCAGAGGAGCCAAGACAATCAATGTCTAATGAGACACCTCTTGATTTAAAAAAGCCTCAATTTGATGCTGCGAATTATTATGAATTAGAGGATAAGCCTAGAATTTGGATTATAATATTATCATTATTATTACCTCTATATGGCTTAATTATGTTTTTCTTATCAAGAAGATTAACTCCTAAGGCTTCTAAATGGTATTTAGCCTTTGCGATAATAGGAGAAGTAATCAACGTTTTAGTATATATATTTTTATATCCAAAAATGCTTGGATTAATGTAAAATAAAAAGCCCACTTGGGCTTTTTTAATTTTTATTCACTTTCAAGTGGTGGAAGACCATTTTTTTGTCTTACATAATTATCAATTTCATCAGCTACAAGCTTTGTTGCGGCAACAGCCTCAACAACTGTTTTAGCTCCAGATACTACATCTCCACCTGCGTATACACCAGGACGAGTAGTAGCGCCCTTTGATGATGCTTCAATTAAACCACGCTTATTTGTATCAATTTGCTGTTTAGTATTTTTAACGATATTACTTAATGCACCTTGACCGATTGCGATAATTACAGAATCAGCATATATCTTGTGTCTACCATCGATATTTGCATGATATTCTTTAGTACCATCTTCGTTAACTGTTTCTACCATAGGGTCAACTATAATACCATCTTCCTCAATTGAAACAGTATTTAAATAATAATTCATCTTAACGCCATCAACCTTAGCTAATTCTAATTCTTCCTTTAGTGCTGTAACGGCATCCTCACCCTTGTAGAAGACTATTTCAACCTTAGCATTAGTTTTTCTTAATATTGTTCTTGCAGCGTCCATAGCAACGTTACCTGCACCAATAATTAATACTTTATTTCCTAATTGTGTATATGAATCAGGATTCTTTAAATAATCAATAGCGAAGTGAACATTACCTAATGTTTCACCTGGAATTCTTAATTTATTTGGATTCCATACACCAGTACCGATAAATATTGCTTGATATCCATCTGTAAACATATCATCAATAGTAATTGTAGGTCCAATTAATGTATTTGGTCTAAATTGAATACCTAATTCTTGCATACGTAGAAGAAGCTTATCAAGTAAAGCCTTTGGTAATCTGAATTCTGGAATACCATATCTTAATACTCCACCAATCTTATCCTTTGAATCTATAATAGTAATTTTATATCCACGTCTAGCTAAAATTATCGCAAGTGTTAATCCAGCAGGACCTGCACCTATAATACCAATACGATATGGATTTGTTTTAGGCTTTTCAAGTCTTGCCTTTTCAAGATAGAAAGTAGAAATATAGTTTTCTACTTCGTAGAATTTAATAGGTTCACCTTTTCTTCCTAATACACAATGTCCCATACAATTTTTTTCATGAGGACATACAAGTGAACAAAAGGCTGTCAATGGATTATTATCAAATAAAAGCTGTCCTGCCTCATCCATTTTACCATCTAAAAACATTTGCATAATAATAGGAATATCTGTTTTAACAGGGCATCCTTCCTTACATAGCGGTTTTTTACATTTTAAGCATCTTTGGGCTTCTTTTAAAATATCTGCCATACTTTATTACCGTCCTTTACTTCTTATAATATAAATTATACATTATTTTTGTAAAATTTAAAGCGTTTACAACTTAAAAAGATAAAAGAAGTAAGAATTAATTATTTAAAATAATTATTTTATGTTAAAATAAGCATATGAAGATGAAAATAATATCAGGAAATGATAATATCCTTTCCGAGGAGCTTAAGCTTCATTTAACAAGAAAATTATATAAAAATTTAAAAGCTAGAAATACTATTATTTATGTAAATGATATGCCACTTGAAACATATAAAAGAATTAAAAAGGGTGATGTAATCACATTTGATTATAGTAATACTCATGAAATTAATTGGGAATTATATGAATCTAAATTAGATATTATTTATGAAAATGATAATTATATAGTAGTTAATAAAAGGAAGAATTTATTATGTATTCCTACCAAGGCAGAGCCTAAAAGCTTATATCAAGAAATCTTATATTATTTGAACAATAAAAATGAAGATTTAACAGTTTCTATAATCAATAGATTAGATAAAGAAACAGAAGGATTATGCTTGGTAGCTAAAAACAGAATTGCCGCTAATATAATTAATCCTATTCATGAAAAAATGGAAAGAAGATATCTAGCTTTAAATAAAGGTATTATTAATAATGATTTTGGAATTATTGATAATTATATAGCTAAGGACCTAAATACAAATAAAAGATATATAACAGATGATATAAATATAGGTAAAAGAGCTATTACTAATTATAAAATAATTAAAAGATTTAGTGATTCAACATTAACTGAATTTAAATTAGAAACAGGTAGGACACATCAAATAAGATTGCATTCAGCATATTTAGGAAATCCAATAGTTGGAGATAAATTATATGGAAATGATATAAATAAGGATTTGTGTCTTACAAGCTATTATTTAAAATATTATGATTATTTTTTAAATAAAGAATTAGAATTTAAAATAAATCCAACTTGGATTAAATTGGAGGATGTATGAAAGAAGAAATTGTAACATTAAATGGTGAAAACGGAGCTAAAATTGATTTTTATCTAGATTGTGAGTTAGAATACGAAGGTGAAATGTATCAAATATTAAGACCAATTAATGACAAAATGGGTCTTAATCCTGATGAGGCTTTAGTATTTTTAGTTGAAGAAATTGAAGGAGACGCTTCATATAGCTTAGTAACTAATGATGAATTATTAAAGGAAATAGAAGAATTATATAATAATTCTAAATAAAATAATTATTTTCAACGAAATATGTTTGTGATATAATACTAATGACTTAAAAGTCATAACTTAAAATAATATTGGAGGAAACTATTATGGGTATGTTTGATAAACTACTTGCAAATTTAAAAAAATCAAGAAAGACTATTGTATTTACAGAAGGACATGATCCTAGAATTCTAGAAGCAGCTTCTAGATTATTAGCTGAAGATTTAATGGATGTTATCCTTTGTGGTAATGTTGATGCAGTAAAGGCTAAGGCAGCTGAATGCAAATTCGATATTGCAAAGGCTACAATTATTGATCCTGTTACTTATCCTGAATTTGATACAATGGTTAAGACTATGTATGAATTAAGAAAAGGTAAGATGACTGAAGAAGAATGTGCTAAATCATTATCTAAGTCAAATTATTTTGGTACAATGCTAGTTAAGATGGGTAAGGCTGATGCATTACTTGGTGGTGCAACTTATTCAACTGCTGATACAGTTAGACCAGCATTACAAATTGTTAAAACTAAGAAGGGCTCTAATTTAGTATCTTCATCATTCATTTTATTCCGTACTAAAGATGGTAAGGAAGAAAAGATTGCAATGGGTGACTGTGCTATTAATATTTCTTATCAAGATAAGCTTGATAAGGATGGTAATGTAATTTTAACTGCTGCTCAACAATTAGCTGAGGTAGCTGTTGAAACTGCTAAGACAGCTGATTATTTTGGAATTGATCCAAAGGTTGCTGTATTATCATTCTCAACTTATGGTTCTGGTAAGGGTGGAACTGTACAATTATCACATGATGCTGTAATTGAAGCTCGTAAATTAAATCCTGAACTAGTTATCGATGGTGAATTCCAATTCGATGCTGCAGTATCAGAAGTAGTTGCTAAAACTAAATGTCCTGATTCAAAAGTTGCAGGTCAAGCAAATACATTTATTTTCCCATTAATTGAAGCTGGAAATATCGGTTATAAGATTGCTCAAAGATTAGGTGGATATGAAGCTTATGGTCCAATTTTACAAGGCTTAAATGCTCCTATCAATGACTTATCACGTGGTTGCAACGCTGATGAAGTTTATAAGATGGCAATTATAACAGCTGGTATGGCTGAATAAAATGATTAATACCTCGACTTAAATCGAGGTATTTTTTTAAAGGAGAAAAAGAAATGAAAAAAAATATTGAAATAGAAGAATTAGGAACTCTAACAGTAGTAAAAAATGAATTTACAGGAAGCTTTAGATTCTATTTAAATAATGAAGAATTTAATAAAGTCTCTAGTAAAGAATATGTAATTTCTGGAAAAGATTATACTGATTTACATTTATCTCTTATGGGTAATCAATTCAGTGGCTATTCAGTAATGCTAGATGATAATAAATATCTTATTACAGAACCATTTAGATGGTATTCATATATATTTATGGTAATACCTTTAATAATGGGATTAGTTCTAGGTAATATAAGACCATTTTATGATGCTGGTATTTATTTTGTAGGTGGAGCAATTGGTGGACTTATTGGTGGTGTAGGCTCTGCAGCATCAATTATTGTCTTCTCAACAAACCTTAAATGGTATTATAAAATATTATTAGGGTTATTAGTAATTGCGGCTACAGTAGGATTATTATTTGGAATTGGTAATGGAATAGTTGCTGCTTCAGGTAAGAAATAATATAAAATAAACATTGTATGATTTATGGATTGATATCTATCATTTTAGGTATCAATCTTTTTTAATTTTATAAAACTTTTTTTGATTTTGTTATATAATCATTACAGGTGACTTATATGTTTATAGATGAAATTATTAATTACATTCCAATAAATGAAATAGAAGAGGCGGATAAGGAATTAATTTTAGATTTATATAAAAAATATGGAAATGATATATTATCAAGAAAAACAAAAATTGCCCATATTACTGTTTCAGCATGGATAACTAACGAATCATTAGATAAAGTATTAATGAATTATCATAATATATTTAAAAATTGGGGTTGGCTTGGTGGCCATGCAGATATGATGGATAATCTATTAGCTGTTTGTAAGAAAGAAATATATGAAGAATCAGGCTTACAAAATATTAAACCACTATATAATCATATAATATCATTAGAAGCATTACCTGTTATAATGCATAAAAAGAATAATAAAGTAATATCAAGTCATATTCATTTAAATGTAACATATTTATTTATGGCAAGCGAAAAAGATAAATTAATCATTAATAAAAATGAAGGATCTGGTTTAAAATGGGTTAACATAGATGATGCCCCTAAAATAACAAATGAGGAACAAATGAAACCAATTTATATTAAATTGAATAATAGAATAAAAGAATATAAGACAAAAATTAAAAAGGGCAACTAGCCCTTTTTGATTTTATTAACTATGAAATCTTTTATATCCTTTGGAACATATTTTGAAATATCACATCCAAATGTAACAAGCTCCTTTATCGCAGAAGAAGATACAACCTGATTTTTTGTTGTAGGCATTAATAAAACAGTTTCAACTGAATTATTAATATCTCTATTATATTGGAATAAAGAAAATTCATTTTCATAATCTGAATAATTTCTTAATCCTCTAACTATTATTTTAATATCATTTTCTTTACAATAATTAACTACTAAACCATCATATGCTAAAACTTTAACATTAGGTAAATCCTTAGTTACTATTTTTACCATTTCGATTCTTTCTTCAGCTGTAAAAATAGTCTTTTTAAAAATGTTATAGCTTACTAAAACATGGACCTCATCAAATAAGCGAGAAGCTCTTTTTATTAAATCTAAATGGCCATTTGATACAGGATCAAATGTACCAGGATAAACGGCTTTTTTCATCTTGTGCACCTCACATTAATAAATTATACATTATGTTAATTATTTTGTCTAATAATAGTGATAAATTTACGTGAATTGTGATAAAATGATATCAGGTGGTTTATATGAAAACAGTAGTAATTGCGACAAATAATAAAAATAAAGTTAAAGAATTTAAATCATTACTAGGTAATGATAATATTGAATTTAAAACATTAAATGAAATAGGCTATGATAAAGAAATAATAGAAGATGGAAATACATTTGAAGAAAATGCAAAAATTAAAGCTATGCAGGTAGCTAAGGATTTAAATGTAATAGCTCTATCTGATGATTCAGGACTTGAGGTTAAAGCCTTAAATAACGCTCCAGGTATTTATTCAGCAAGATATGCTGGAGGTCATGATGATGAAGCAAATAATCAATTATTAATTAAAAACCTAAAGGGAATAAAGGATAGAACTGCTAGATATGCTTGCGCAATCTGTATCGCATATCCAAATGGAGAATATAAAACAGTAATCGATTATTGTTACGGAGAAATAATTGATGAAAGAAGAGGAACTAATGGATTTGGGTATGACCCATATTTTTACATAAAAGAATTTGGTAAAACATTCGCTGAGGTACCTCTTGAAAAGAAAAATACAATATCACATCGTGCAAAAGCTATAAGAAAAATGAAGGAGCTATTAAATGAAGATTTTAGTCTTAAGTGATTCTCATAGAAGATATATAGATGATATTGATTTTTCCAAATACGATTATGTATTTCATTGTGGCGACTATGGTGTATCAAGGGATGTATTAGAAAACAATCAAAACCTATATTATGTTGCAGGAAACTGTGATTTTGGAAATAATAAGGAAGTATTAGTTAATATTTTAAATAAAAAAATTTATATGACACATGGTGATTTATATCATGTTAAATATCATTTTAATTCATTGATATATAAGGCTATAGAAAATGAAGCAAACATCTGCTTATTTGGCCATACTCATGAACAAAAAATTTTTGTTAGAGATAATATTTTATTTATAAATCCTGGCGCTTACCAGGATGGATTTTATGTAGAAATAGAAGATGATGGAATATTTTTTTATTATAATTCATCATTGAGAAAAAAATTTGATTATAAGTGGTGATTTAGTTGTCAAAGCTCTCTTTATCTGAAATATTACAACTTGATATATCTAATCAATCAATTAAAAAAATTGATGCTTTTTTAGCTGATGAAGTTGAATATTCAGATACATTTATGAGAGCTTTAGCTCATAAAGCATTATTATTACATCAATTAGGTAATTCAAATGATGCTATTAATTTATTATCATCATATATTAAAAATTTAAGATTATTATCTTCATTTGCTGTTATATCTATTTGTAATTCAATGATTTCAATAACACTTGATTTAGAAAATTTTGAAGAAGCATTAAAATATATTAATTTAAAAAAATCATTTTTACCAGTTTCAAAAATGAATTTATATCTTAAGGATATGATTAGTTATCTTTTAAAAACTGATTCAATTAATGAAGCTAAAGAAACATTAATTACATATTTAAAGGATGACATATCAAAAGATGAATCATTATTTGCTAAAGAAGAATTAGCTAATATCTATTATAAACAAGGCGAATATGATGAATTTATAAATATAACAAATGGATTATTAGAAATATATCAAGATAAGCTTGATATAGATAATGAAGCAATGCTTCAAATTAAATTATTGAAAATTGCATATAAAAAATCTAATTATATTAAGGTTGTTTCAGATGTAAATAAAATAATAAATAATTTTGATTCTCCAAAATATTTATTAAGCCTAGCTACATTAGCTATTAAATCATATATGGCATTAAATGATTATAAAAAGGCTGGTATATTTGAAAGTAATTATGAAGAATATATTAGTGAAGATTATTATATAGAATCAAAAGAATTCATTAATGCTGCAATTGATTTATATGATATTCAAGGCTCTAGAGTATCAGTCAAAGAATTAGAAAATTTATTAAAGGAACTAGAAACTAAGGTTTTACCTAAGCCTAAAAGAAGAAAATCAAGGAAGAGGAAGTATCTATTCCTAAATTAAATATATCAGGATTAGAAATAAAAAAAGAAGAAATAATATCTATTAATGATTTAAAACCAAATATTGGTTTATTAAATCCTAAGGAAGATATTAATGTAGCAAAAAATTCTGTTAAGCAAAATGTCGTTTCAATTAAAAATGAATCCGTATCTTCATTTTATAATAAATTATCTGAATTATTAGATGTATTAAATCAAATGAATTTGAAAAATAAATTTAGAGAAATATTTAGATTATCAATGATTGAAATATCTAAATTATTCAATATAGATGAAGCATATATTTTAGATGCATCTATTGGATTTAGGGGAATGCATTATAAAACTGAAAGAGTATATGATAAAAAAATCACCCCTGAAGGTATCAAGGGTACTATAAATCTAGCTTCATTTGAAGGTGATTCAGAATTTTTCTTAGATATGTCAGATCGTGATAATAATATAAATATTGTAACAAATGAGCCATATCCTGAAGATTATTATGGTTATGCAATACCACTACATAATGATAATGATATAATTGGTTCAATTGCATATTTTTCCAAAAATCCTTTCTTAGCTGAAGAAATGGTATATGAAGGATTAAAAATGGTTAGTGCTATTATTAATTCTAGATTATTATTATCTATGGAAAAGGAAAAAATGAATTTAAATAATCAAAAATTATATTTCCTTAAGGATAATATGTCACTTGGAATTAAAGAAGAGATGGAAGGATATATTCATCTATCACCATATGGTGCTAAAATGCTTGGCGTATTTGAGGATTTATTATTAGAAGATTATTATAATCATATTCCTACTAATTATTTAATCGAATATAAAAATATTAGAAATAGCTTATATACAAATGTTAAGGAAGCAACCTATGAATATGATTTTAAAAAAGAAAATGAAATAATAAGAATTAAAGAATCTTTTTATTCATTATTATATGAAGGATCTATTACAATAATATCTGTTTTAGATGATATTACATCATATCAAGAGGAAAAACAGCAATTGATTAATTTAGCATATACTAATCCTATATCTAAATTAGATACAGAAGTAAAATTAATGGTAGATTTAAGAGAATTATATAATAATCATAGAATGTCTTTAGCTGTTATATCAATTCATGATTTTAGTTTATATGAGGAATTATACGGATTTAATTTCAAAAGGCAGCTAGAACTAGCTGTTGGTAATTCGTTTTTAGATGCTATATCATCTGATTTTAATGCATCATTATATCATTTGGGTGAAGATATATATGTAATAGTAATTAAATCTGCAAATGATAAGAGATTAATTGATTCTAAATTAAATCAATTTATGGATTTTTCAATTAAAAAATTACATAAATTAAATTCTAGATTAAATATTAAATATGATGCTGGTGTATATAGATTAGGTAAAAATATAAATTTAGAGGATGCGTCATTAATGTTATCATATGCATTTGATGCCCTAAATGATGCTAAAGCTATGAATATTGATGGTAATCATATATCACATTATGATAGTGAGGATATGAAAAATAGATTTAAAGAAAATAATTTAGTAACTGCAATTAGTGAAGCTATTGATACTAATGACTTAAATCTAGTTTATCAGCAAATAGTAAATATTAAATCAAGTAAGGTATATGGCTATTATGTATTAATTAATTTGGATTCTAGTGAATTATATTATGATGAAATAATGAATGTCGTAAAAAGAAGAGGCTTAGAATCTAGAGTTAATCAATATTCAGTAAATGCATTATTTACTGAATTAAAAATGCTTTATACTAAGACTAAATATATTTTCCCAGTATTCATTGAAATAAACCCTGATTTGATTGATAGAGGATATTATGAATATTTAAAGGAAAGACCTAATTTTTATAAAATAAGTCCAAGCTATGTGACACTAGTTGTTAACTCAGCTGAAAATAATTATTTAAAATTATTAAGACAGGCTGGTTATAAAATATGCTCAATGGACATATTAGATATTTATAGAGATAATTCTGATTTCTTTGTTTACGATTATAGAACAATAGGCAAAATAGGTTCAAATGAAATAAAAGAATTATGTGATAAGCATAATGTTAAAGCTATAGCTGGTGGAGTAGATGAAAAGGATGACTTAGATTTAGCTTTAAATAATAATTTTGAATATATATTTGGTAGATTCTATAAGAGAACAAGAACAATGAAGGAATTATTAGTTAAGTTATTTAAGGTTAAGAATGACAAATAATTAAATTTCTTTTAAAATGTATTATATTATTATATAATAAAAACAATATGGAGAGTATTATTATGAGAGATTTTAAGAATGTATCAAGAATAATAATAAAGGTTGGTTCATCATCTTTAGTTAATAAGGATTTGAGTATTAATCAGCCTGTTATAGTTGGAATTATGCAATCATTTAAGGAATTGCAGGATAAGGGAATAAATGTCGCACTTGTATCAAGTGGAGCAATTGCTTCAGGTATGCATGAATTAGGTTTAACAAAAAGACCTAAGGATATGTCTTTAAAACAAGCTTGTGCGGCTATTGGACAATCTAAATTAATGGAAGCATATAATAAGGCAGCTGATATATATGGACTTAAAACTGGTCAAATATTAGTTAACCATGATGACTTCCAGGTTAGAAAAAGAATGAATTATTTATCTGATACATTAGATGCAATGTTTAAGAATAATATTATTCCTATTATTAATGAAAATGATGCGTTAGCTGTAGACGAAATAAAGGTTGGAGATAATGATACTTTAGCTAGTCTAATAGCACCGATGATCAATTGTGATTTATTAATATTATTTTCTGATATAGATGGATTATTTGATAAAAATCCGAAGATATATAAGGATGCTAAATTAATAAATCTAGTTGAAAAGATAGATGAAAAAATAATTGATATGGCTGGAGATAAAACAACTGAGGTTGGAACAGGTGGTATGCAAACTAAAATTAATGCTGCAAAAATTTCAACATCAGCTGGTGCTAATATGATTATTTGTAATTCAAATCAAATAAAGAATTTATGTAATATTGCAGCTGGAGAAGAAATAGGTACACTATTTTTAGCTTCTAAAAATCATATTTCATCTAGAGAGCATTGGATTATATATAAAGCTAATTCAATGGGACAAATAATTATAGATAAGGGCTTAAAGGAAGCTTTAGCTAAAAAGAAGGTATCAATATTATCTAAAGGGATTACTAAGGTTAAGGGTGAATTCTTAAGAGGTATGATTATATCTATAACAGATAAGGATAATAATTTAATTGCTAAAGGTATTTGTAATTATTCATCAGCTGAAATAAGATTATTAGCTGGTCATGAAACAACTGAATATAAAGAAATATTGGGATATGAAGGAAAAAAGGAAATTATTCATGCGAATGATTTAGTCCTTTTTAGAAAGGATTTATAATGGATACAATTTTAAAAAAATGTAAAGAATCTGTCCTATCATTAAATAAGGCTTCTAATGATGATATAAAAAATATGTTATTAAACATAAAAAAAGCATTAAAAGAAAATGAAAAAATGATAATTGAAGCAAATAAAAAGGATATTGAGGTTGCTAAAGATTTAATTAAGCCTCAAATGATTGATAGATTAAGATTGGATGAAAAAAGAATTCAAGGCTTATGTGATTCTATAGATCAAATATCTAAATTACCTGATTATATTGGTGAGGTTATTGAAGAATTTGTAAGACCAAATGGTTTAGTTATAAAAAAGGTAAGAGTACCTTTTGGTGTAATTGCTTCAATTTTTGAAGCAAGACCAAATGTATGTGTAGATATTGCATGTCTATGCTTAAAAACTAAAAATGCATGTGTTTTAAAGGGTGGTAAGGAAGCTATTAATACAAATATAGCTTTAGTTAATACAATGAAAAATGCAATTAAGGATTATTGTGATCCTAATTGTATTACATTAATTGAAAGAACTGATAGAGAAGCTACTGATGAATTAATAACAAAAAGAGAATATATAGATTTATTAATACCAAGAGGATCTAAGGGTTTAATTCAATATATCGTTAGAAATGCTAAAATTCCTTTCATCGAAACAGGTGCAGGAAATTGTTCATTATATGTTGAAAAAACTGCAGATATAGATATGGCTTTAAATGTAGCATTAAATGCTAAGCATCAAAGACCATCTGTATGTAATGCAATTGAAAATTTATTAGTAGATGAAGAAATAGCTCCTGTATTTTTACCTAAATTAGATGAATTATTTACTAATAATAATATTGAATTAAGAGCTGAAGATGCTGCATTAAAATATTTAAAACATGCTAAATTAGTAAATGATACAGATTATGATACAGAATATAATGATGATATTATTGCTATAAAGCTTGTAAAAAATGTAAATGAAGCAATTTCATTTATAAATATGCATTCAACAAAGCATTCAGAATCTATTATTACAAATGATGAATGTGCAAAGGAAGCCTTCTTTAATGAAATAGATTCAGCATGCTTATATCATAATGCTTCAACTAGATTTACTGATGGTGGTGAATTCGGATTTGGTGCTGAAATAGGTATTTCTACAACAAAGCAGCATGCGAGAGGACCTATGGGATTAAAGGAAATAACTACATATAAATATTTAATTTCTGGAAATGGACAGGTAAGAAAATAATGAATAAGCTAGGAATTATTGGACTTGGTAAAATGGGAAATAGTATCCTTGAGGGTATTATTTCTAGTGGTATTTATAAAAAAGAAGATATTATATTAGCTCTTCATAGTGAAGCTAAGCTTCAAAAATATGATGAAGAAGGTTATAATGTAACATTAAATAATGAAGATATATTTATGGATTCAGAAATCATTTTAGTTTCTGTTAAGCCTCAAGCATTTGATGAAGCATGTAATACAGCTAAAAAATATGATTTTAAAGGAAAATGTATAATTTCAATTATGGCAGGAGTTAAAATTGAAACATTAGAAACATATTTTAAAAATGCATCAATTTTTAGAACTATGCCTAATACACCAGCATTAATTAAAAACGGTGTTACAACTGTTACAACAAATGTTGAAAATAAATATCAAGATATAGTATTAGATATTTTTAATTCAATTGGTAAAGCATATATGATTACTGAAGATTTAATGGATGCATCATTACCATTAAATGGATCAATGCCTGCATATTTATATTTATTTGCAAAAATATTTATTGAAATGGGTGCTAAAAATGGTATTGAATATGAAACATCTAAAAATTTAACTGCAGAATCTATAATCGCTTCAGCAAATATGATTTTACAATCAAATGATTCTATTGATACATTAATTAATAATGTATGCTCAAAGGGCGGAACAACTATTGCTGGCTTATATGAGCTATATGATAATAATTTTGAAGAAGCAATAAAAAAATGCTACGAAGCATGTGTTAACCGTAGCATAGAATTATCGAAGAAATAATACTAAAGGGATTTATTCCCTTTTTATTTTGCCAAAAAAGAAGATGAAGAATTATTCTTCATCCTCATTTTCTTTCTTTTTCTTGTCCTTTTTTAATTCATTTTCTTTTATTTCTTTAGCTTTTTCAATATCAGCATATCTCTTAGTCATATATAAAATCTTTTTAGAAATATTTATATAAGCATTAGCAGTTAAAGCAAAATCAGTAGCTAAAGCGATTAAAGCAGAAGAATCATTATCTTCAATATCATTTAGTTTTTTAAATGCTTCGCTAACTGATATTTCAATCTTTTCGTTATTCATTCTATTGAATTCGTTAAATATATCTCCCTTAGACTGTGCATCCATATATCTATCATCTTCAATTTGTTTTACATCTGCAATACTTAATACTTGTTTTAATGTACATATTTCTTCGATTAAAGCAAGGTGCTCACGGTTATATTTCTTTGAAATAGGAGAAGGTAATACTTCACCTTTTACATAATTATTTATCATAGAAGGAGTAATTTGCTTATCTAACGTATTATTTTGAAATATGTATAATTGTTTATCTAGAAAGGTAACAACCTGATCCATATATAAGTCAATATCAGGTAGCTCCTCATAATTCTTAAAACTAAAATTATTTAGCTCATTTAGCCAATTTTCTAAAGATTTTTTAATACTATTCACTTATCTCACCCTCTTGTCATTTAAATATTATCATAAAATATTAAACATTACAACAAAATAATTAAAAAATAGTTGACTTATTATTATGATTGATATAAACTAGTATCGTAAACTAGATGAGATAGTTTGCATACTATAGTGATGAAATAAATAAAAAAGCTTCCGAAGAAGCTTAATCATGCTTTAAAAATGACCATAGGATGATTGCTATTTCAACAGGAATACCCACTAAAAAGATTGGCCAAATATTAGCGTTTGTCGAATACAAAAGCTGTAAGAATACACCTGCAATATAACCCCAAAGCATGGCAGAGAAGATAAATACATTAAATAATCTTTTACCCCACTTAAGGTTAAAATATATTAGCATTGTTGCAGATAGAGGCACACACCAAACAAATATAGGCCACATAACCTGCTTGCTATAAATGTTTATTGCAACAAAGGCAGCAATTCCTAATGTCCATATAGCAATTATAAAAAGAAGTGTAATAATTGCTTTATTTCTTAATTCATACTTTGAAATAACAAATTCTTTTTTATCCTCATATGATCCTTCATGTGTAAGATAATCAAGTGTGACACCATAGAGATTACATATTTGATAAAGAACTTCAATATCTGGTAATGAATCTCCTTTCTCCCACTTAGATATCGCTTTATCTGAATATTGTAGTATTTCTGCAAGGTCTTGCTGAGTATATTTATTTCGTTTTCTTAATTCTACTAGGTTTCTAGCTATAATGCTCTTTAAATCACTCATACAATGATTATAGCATAAAAAAATGGCTTAATAAAGACATTTTTCACTCATTCTACTGTGAGTAGAATACTAAAAAATGGCTCTAATAATAGTGGAAACATGTGTAGCCTTTAAAAATCTTGAAGTAGAATGAAATATGTTTATAATATATGATGAAAAATTGAGGTGGAAGCATGGAGCCTAAAATAATATATTATTCTGATATTTTAAATGATGAGTTTTCAGACGCAAAAATTGAAGCTAAAAAAATTGATGAAAATTATAAATATATTAGAAAAGGTCCATTTAAGTTTTTAACTCATATTTTTTGGTATCGTATGGTTGCTTGTGTATTAGCACCTTGGTATTTAAAAATTAAATTTAGACACAAGGTAGTTAATAAAAAAATATTAAAGCCATATAAGAAGGATGCATATTTTATGTATGGTAATCATACACAAGATATTGCAGATGCATTAATACCTACTATGGTAAATGGTTATAAGGATACATATGTTATAGTTCATGCGAATAATGTATCTATGCCATACCTTGGAAGAGTTACTCCATCAATGGGAGCTATTCCGTTACCTGATGATATTAAAGCATCCAAAAATTTCATTAAATGTATCGATTATCGTGTTAAGCAAAAAAAGGTTATAATGATATATCCTGAAGCTCATATATGGCCATATTGTACATTTATAAGACCATTTAAGGATTTATCATTTAGATATCCTGTTGAATACGATAAGCCTGCATTTTGCTTCGTAAATGTTTATAAGAAAAGAAAGAATGGTAAAGTAAAGCTTGAAACACATGTTAGTGGTCCTTTCTTTCCTGATAAGTCATTATCAAATAAAGAAGCAAGAATTAAGCTTAGAAATGAAATATATGAAAGTATGGTTTCTTTATCTAAACTAAATGAAATTGAAGTTGTTAAGTATTTAGAAAAGGAGAAAGCAAATAATGATTAATATTTTATTTTGTGGAAACGACAAAGTTTTTGACGGAATGTTAACTACAATGCTTTCAATATTAAAAAGAACTGAAACTAAAGAGCCTTTTACTTTCTATATATATACAATGGATGTATCTCACTTAAATCCAAAATATTTGATATTAAATGATTATATGGCAGATATCTTAGACAAGGTAGCTAAGAAATATAATCCGGAAAGTAAAGTAGAAGTAATTGATGTAATTGATTATTATAATAAAGAATTTGCAAATTCACCAAATGAAAATTGTTATGCATCACCTTATACATTACTTAGATTATTAGCTGACCTAATTCCTAGTATGCCAGATAAAATATTGTATTTAGATGTAGACATAATAGTTAATAGAGATATTAGATTATTATGGGATATAGATATAGAAGGATATGAATATGCAGCAGCAAGAGATCAATATGGAAAATTATTAGTTAATCCAAATTATATAAATGCTGGTGTATTATTACTAAACATGAAATACATAAAGGAAACTAATTTACTAGGAAAGGCAAGAGAATTAATTAGAACTAAGAAATTAACTTTTGCTGATCAAAGTGCAATTATTAGAAGTACTACAAAAAGAAAAATGCTTAAACAAATATTTAATTGTCAAGCTAGGCTTACTAAAAAGACAGTTATTAGACATTTTTCTAAAAGATTATATTGGACACCTTATCCTCATGTTGAAAATATTAAGCAATGGCATGTTGACGATGTGCACTATAAATTAAAATACCATCAATTTGATGATGTTTTAAATGAATATATCTCAATTAAGAATACTTATTTTAAGGAGGATTCAAACAAATGAGTAATGAAATAAATATTTTCTTTGCATGTGATGATAGATTTGCTAAATTTACTTATGTAACTTTAACATCTATTATGGAAAATGCTAGTAAAGATTATTTTTATAATTTTTATGTATTAAATACAAATATAACTGATAAAATGAAAAAATTCGCACCTGAGGTTATTAAAAATTATGGTAACTGCAAGGTTGAATTTGTGGATGTTTCTTCATATTTAGAAGAAATGGCAGATAGATTACCTATTAGAGATTATTATTCTAACGCAACATATTATAGATTATTTATAGCTGAGATGTTTAAGGATTTAGATAAAGCAATATATATTGATTCTGATACAATTGTTAAAGGTGATATCTCTAAGCTATACGAAACTGATTTAGGAAATAATTTAGTAGGTGCATGTCACGAACAAGCAATGGTACAAACTGATGTTTTTGGTGAATATGTAAATATTAATTTAGGTTTAGATAGATATAATTATTTTAATGCTGGTATGCTTGTGATTAATGCTAAATTATTTAGAGAAGAATGTGTTTTAGATCAATTTAGTGATATCATTTCATTATATGAATGTAAGGTAACACAAGATGAGGATTACCTAAATATTATTTGTAAGGATAGAATCAAATGGATAGATGATTCTTGGAATACAGAAATATATGGAAAAATGGATGTTAAAGATGAAGACGTAAATATGATTCATTACATTATGTGGCATAAGCCATGGCATTTTACTGGAATTAAATTTGAAAATTATTTTTGGAAATATGCTAAAATGACTCCATTTTATGATGAAATAAAAGAAATATTAGATAATTATACTGATGAGCAAAGAACTAAGGATTTCTTCGCATCTGAAAATTTAGCTAAATTAGCTCAATCTGAGATTAATGCTGCAGTTAAATATGTAGATGTTATGAATAATAGAAAATCATTAGATAGATTACAGGTATTAAAGAGAATTAGAGATTATGAAAATGAAAAAAGATTCTCAGAGGATGTAGAATTAGATCCACCATCAAGACAAATTGAACCAGGTGAGGTTGATTATACTAAAAAGAAGCTTAAAAGTAAGCTTAAGACTAGATTTGCATATTTTATCGCCAGAAGATTTTTAAATAAAATCAATCGTAAAAAGATTATGATTGTAAAAGATATTGTTGGAAAAGATAATTTAAGAAATCTAAAAACTGGTGCGGTTTTAACATGTAATCATTTTAATGCTCTAGATTCTTTTGCAATGCAAATGGCATATGAAGCATCTTGTGATACTAAAAAGAAGAAATTCTATAGAGTAATTAGAGAAGGAAATTATACATCTTTCCCAGGATTCTATGGCTTTTTAATGAGAAATTGCTATACATTACCATTAGCTTCAAAAAGCCAAGCTTTAAAAGAATTTATGAAATCAACTAATGAAATACTTCAAAAGGGTGATTTAGTTTTAGTTTATCCAGAGCAATCAATGTGGTGGAATTATAGAAAGCCAAAGCCATTAAAGAAGGGTGCATTCCAATTTGCAGCCAATAATAATGTTCCTGTTGTTCCATGCTTTATTACAATGAAGGATAGTGAAATAATGGGAACAGATGGATTTAAGGTTCAAGAATATACAGTTCATATTATGGAGCCAATTTATCCAGATCCATTAAAATCTAAAAATGAAAATGTTAAGATGATGATGGATAAAAATTATAATATTTGGAAAGAAATATACGAAAAAACATATGAAAAGCCACTTGTTTATGGCACAATGAGATAAAAAATATTAAAAGTCCTGCATTTTGTGGGGCTTTTATTTGTTTGATCGGGTATTTCATCATTTAATATTAAAAATATTAGGGCTCGCTTGAAGAAAGCGATTTTACTTGAATTTGATTTGACTATTTGATATAATTTAAATATATGAAGTGATATGACTAGTATAAAAATTGATATTTAGTATTACCAATTTGGTTATTATTGGCTTCACAATGCCAATTTAACATATAGACAGACAAATTTATATTTAATTGCGCGAATGAGTAATTCAGTATACAAACGCACGCTTTAATTAATAATAAGCGTACATTTCGACTTGGTGCTTCAAAAAGAAATGTCAACGTGATAGTGCCCATTTTGTATTACCAGTATATTAATTTAAATTTTGAAAATTCTAGACCAGTACAAATTACCATTCATGTCTGTTTAAAGGTAAGGTCTATAAAAAATATAATAAAAGGAGAAAACCAAATGAAAAAGATAGTTTGTGATTTATGTGGTGAATCCGACTTCGTGAAAGTAAATGGTTTCTTTGAGTGCCAAGTATGTGGTGCAAAGTATTCCATTGAAGAAGCTCGAAGCATGTTCGTTGACGTTCCGGACGATCCAAAACATGTACAACATGAAGCACCAGCAAACGACATTGGTGAAGCACGTGAGAACCCTGTTCTTGCTCCAAAGCCAGCTCCTACTATCGTAAGAAAAGTAGTAGTTCAGCCTAAAGCTCCATCAAATGACACAAACACTGTAAAGCGTATTGTTTCTAACATTAAGAAAACAAACGATGCAGCAGGTGTTAAGCAAGCACCAGCTCCAGCTAAGACTATAGTTCAAAGACCTGGTCAAACTGTTACAGTGAAAAAAGTAGTTGCAAAGCCTGTGGTTGCGCAACAAGTTAAAGTTGCACCTAAGAAGGCAGTACCTCAAGTTAAAAATCTAGAGGTAAGACCAGGAATGGGTGTAGAAACTTCTCAAATGATTGAGAATCTATTTATCCTTTCTCAGAATGCATTCGACTCTGAGAACTATGTAGATGCAGAGAATTATGCTAACCGTATAATTGAGCTTGATGCTACAAACTCTGATGCATGGTTAATGAAGGGTAACTGTGCCGGTAAGGCAACAGATGGTAAGTCAATTAGATTCCTTGAAAGTATTAACTGCTGGAATACAGCACTTTCTAATGCCGGAAAAGGTGATTTTGAAGACTACCAATTTACAGTTAGAACAAACTGTATTGATATCGCAGTAGCATATGTATTAAAAACTGCCATTCAATTCAGGAACAAACCTGGAGAGGAAAGTTTAAAGCAAATCAAGGATACTATCGATTACATGGAACCTTTGATGAGAAAAGCAAATCAAACTTTCGGTGTTGAAATCGTAGTATATGAAGATAAATTAGCTTCAAATATCAACGCTATTGTTACATCAGTTAGTAAAGATTCTATTAAAGAATTTGGTAAGAAGAAAGAGACTCAAACTGATGAGGCTTATATCAAATTCAGAGACACACAAGATGCATGTATTCTTGTATGGGAATTCTTAATGGATTTAGCAAAGAAACATGGTACTGTAACTTCTATTTTACAAAACATTGTTAAGATGGAAGAAGCAATCATTAGAAATAATGGTCATAAGATTTCTGGCACTAAGGTTAAGGATTCATTAAAGTGTTCATTATCTGAACGTAACACTCGTCTTGAAACAATTAAGAAAGACAAGAAGAAACTTGAAGATAAGTTCGTTGATATTCGTAAGCGTGAC
>Ga0247611_10003369_pt1 | contig 23771 bp, 17 predicted proteins | sample 177DNAGHGhighgp2_FD_192422 | JGI IMG/M metagenome (GOLD analysis project Ga0247611, IMG submission 192422) | Sheep rumen microbial communities from Palmerston North, Manawatu-Wanganui, New Zealand - 1770 DNA GHGhigh gp2 | ecosystem: Host-associated > Mammals > Digestive system > Stomach > Rumen... | reverse complement strand
CCAAGCTGATGAATCCCGACATGCTCATTGACATCCAGATGAGCCGCTACGGAGGCTTCGACTACGACAAATCGGAGAAGATCATCGCCATCGGCCGCCAGAAGACCGCCGCCGCCCTCACCAAATTCGAACAAAACACCAAATCGCAGGATTATTATCTGATATAATATATGAAGATGCTTTACTTAATAAATAACTAAATAACTATTACGTTTATGAATAACAAATGCGATATTTTTATAAGTTATTCCCGCAGGGATAGTGAACTGGTTTTGTCTGTAGTGAAGCAACTTCAGGAAAGAGGATTCACGATATGGATAGACAAAGATGGTATTGAGAGTGGTGATGCTTTCAAATCTGTCATAGTTCGTGCAATCAAGAACTCTGATGTATTCCTATTCTTCTCATCCAAGAACTCTAATGAGTCACCTTGGACGATCAAGGAAGTCAATACCGCAGTACATCTAAAGAAACCTATCATACCCATCAAATTGGATGATGCCGATTATGATGATTCCTTACTCTTTGATCTCGTTGGTTTAGATTTTGTTGACCTGAGCATTGATGAGAAAAGAGAGGCAGCATTGAACAAGTTATTAAACACGTTGCTTAGCAAGATATCGAATGTAGAAGTTAAGCAGCCAAATAAAGAACCTAATATAATATCATTCACCAATAAAAAGGGATTTGAAATCGGTTATGACTTGGCCGTATTCACTATTCATAAGTTGAGAGGACAGACATCTGAGAAAGACGAGGATTTAATTGCTCAAAGACTGACAGAGCTTGATATTGATCCTATAACACTTTTTGGAAAACTAGATGCGGGAACTATGATTCCGAATTTAAGTAACTGTGCATTAAGATTAGGAGAAATACATGGTAAGGATATTGAGAATAGCGTATGCTTAGGTTCCCTCTTTGTACTATCAGTTATTGCTAAGCGAAGTAACATTAGTGAAGAGTTCGGTCATTCATATGATAAAGGAATCGTTGTCGCATGCCAACGACTAAGCATCCCAGATAGTTTCACTGAGAAGCTTATTAAGAGTACTGATGACGGGATGGAGGAAATGCTGGGAGAACTAAAAGGCATGCTTAATGTCGTAGGGAAAGATTATACGGCATTGTTTACTGCAGAAGAATGCTACAAAAAGGGTATTGATTGTTTTGAAAGCAAGAAATTTGGAAAAGCGGTCTCTTGGTTCAGGGGCAGTGCAGAAAAAGGAAATGCGAGTGCCCAGTGTTATCTTGGTTATCTGTATGAAAGCGGAATTGGGGTCGAAAAGTCTGATATTGAGGCGGTCAATTGGTATACAAAAGCAGCAGAGCAGGGTGATATACTTGCTCAGAACAATCTTGGTAGCATGTACCGTGAAGGCCGAGGAGTACATAAAAATGTTGAGGAAGCTGCAAGATGGTTCAGAATCGCGGCATGCCAAGGTAGTAAACTTGCGCAATACAATCTCGCCATTATGTATCTGACAGGAAGTGGCGTCCCACAAGACGAAGCAGAAGCAGTTAAATGGTATCGTGAGGCTGCAGAACAAGGATTGCCACAAGCACAATACAGTCTTGGGAATATGTACAGGACAGGTAGCGGTTTGAATGAGAAAGATGAAAGCGAAGCCGTTAAGTGGTTCAAGAAAGCAGCTGAGCAAGGTCTGGCAGAGGCCCAGCACAATCTTGGTTATATGTATTACAATGGTTGTGGAACAGAAAGAGACATTAATGAGGCTGTCAATTGGCTTAAGAAAGCAGCTGCCCAAGGACATAGCGGTGCCAAAAGTGCATTGAAAATGATTATGGATTCTTTACAATAGTAACAATGATGATATTTGTATGGAACAGGGGAAAGAATATTTCGCATTTATAAGTTACCAGCGTGAGGATGAGGAATGGGCTAAGTGGTTGGCTCATGAGTTAGAGCATTATCATTTGCCTTTGTCGTTGAACGGACGCGAAGACTTACCGCATGATTTGAGACCGATATTTAGAGATGTCGATGAATTGAGTGCGGGAAATCTCCCTCAACAGATTCATCAGGCTTTGGAAAATGCCGCACATTTAATAGTGATATGCTCTCCACGTTCTGCTAAGTCCCCTTGGGTGAATAAAGAGATCGAAGAGTTTATCTGTATGGGTAAGACTGATAAAATATTCCCATTCATCATAGAAGGAGTCGCAATGTGCAAAGATTCAGAAGACCCTCTGGAATGTTTTCCACCAGCATTGCGTAATCTGCCAAAGGATGACGAGCGATTAGGAGCTAACGTTAATGAGAATGGTCATGGATCAAATATCTTAAGGATCTGCGATGACTGTCCCATAAAGGATATTCATCTCAAAGATGATAAAAAAGGTGACATCAATGAGAAAGGGCGCGATGCGGCTGTGGTTAAAATTATTGCTGGGATGTTAGATCTTAGTTTTGACACTCTATGGCAACGTTATGAACGTGAAAAGGCTGAAGAAGAAAGAAAGATCAAAGAGCAGCGCGACAATCTGCTAAGAGTTCAAAGTCGTTTTTTGGCTGAGAAAGTTAACATGCTCATTGAAGAAGGGAATTCTTATATGGCAACTCTATTGGCCTTAAATACTTTACCTAAGGATTTGGACAATCCCGACAGGCCATACGTTCCAGAAGCGGAGTTGGCCTTACGAAGTGCATGTTGTCATGACAATGCCATCTTGTATGGGCATACTGGTGCAGTCTTGAATGCATCATATAGCCTCGATGGCAAATATATTGTTTCGGCTTCTAAAGACAAGAGCATAAGAATCTGGAATGCAAGGACAGGGCGACCTATAGGAGAACCGATGGAAGGTCATACAGAATTTGTTAACTCTGTAGCTTTTAGTCCTGATGGTAAGCATATTGTATCAGCATCACATGATAAGACTATTAGGATATGGGATGTCAAAACTGGCAAACAGGTAGGGGAGTCACTTAAAGGACATACCCGACAGGTCTATTCAGCCTCATATAGTGTGGATGGTAATTATATTGTCTCGGCATCAGCAGACAAGACCATCAGGATATGGGATGCAAAGACGGGTGAGCAAGTGGGATGCCCATTGAAAGGACATACTAATTTCGTCAGATCAGCATCTTTTAGTCCTGATGGAAAGCGCATAGTATCAGCATCCTATGATTTTTCCATCAAAATATGGGATGTAGAGACAAGCGAACAGGTAAAATCGTTAGAGAAACATACTTTCTTCGTGAAATCTGCATCGTTTAGTCCAGATGGAGAACATATTGTCTCAGCAGCTCAAGATAACACCATCATTATTTGGAATGTGGAGAGGGATAGTCACGTGGTCTTGGAGGGCCATGATGATTATGTCAATTCGGCTTCATTCAGTCCAGACGGGAAATATATAGTCTCAGCTTCTAAAGATAAGACTATCAGAATATGGGATGCCGAGACTGGACGCCATGTAGGGAAAACATTGGAAGGTCATAGCGAAGAAGTTTATTCGGTTTCTTTCAGCCCTGATGGAAGACATATTGTTTCTGCCTCTGAGGATGGAACTATTAGGATATGGGAATTTCCAGAATCTGACAGCCAGGAATATCCATCGGGTTCGATAGTGAATTTTGGTTATTCTAAAACAGATGTGTTGAAAGCCGATTGGAGGGTTAGGAAGTTGTTACAAAGTAACAACAAGCTCATTAAATCTGTTTCTTTCAGCTCAGATAAGGAATATGTCGTTTCGGCATTTAAAGATAAGACTATTAAGATATGGGATGTCAAGACTGGACGAACAGTCGGTAAAATATTGGACGGAGACGGTGAAAACATCATAGCCGCCTTTAGTCATGACAAGAAATTTATTATTTCTATTTCTGAAGATAACACTATTAGGATATGGGATTATAAAAAGGGGCAACAGGTTGGCACACCATTGAAGGGCTTAAAGAATGAAATCAGCACTGTTTCTTTCAGTCCAGACGGGAAATCATACGCATCCTCTTGCCCTGATGGTACGATTAGGATATGGGAAATAATAAGCACTGCATCATTCGATCCGGAGGGGAAGTCATTTGTCTTTGCTTCTTCGGATGGTGATATTAGACTCTTGTATGTCACAAAATGTGGTGTTAAGGATTCCGGTGTAGAATCAACCGAAAGATACGATGATCCTGATTCTGAGATTTTCGGTTCTGAAAAGCTGGTAGAAAGGCTCATGAAAGAGCATGTTAATTTAATGACATCGGCTTCTTTCAGTCTAGACGGAAAATATATTGTTTCGGCATCAGAAGGCAAAACCATCAGAATATGGAATTCTGAAACGGGGGCACAAATTGGCAAAATATTGGATGCATATAGTGAAGATACCTGTGTATCCTTTAGTCTAGATAGCAAATATATTGCCTTTAATTATAAGGATGGGGCAATCGATATAAAGGAGGTTAAGTTGATCGACAATCACGGATGTCAATTGGAAAATGCTGTTGTTTTTGGCGATTTAAAATCCTACAGCCCCGACGGGAAATATATTGTTTCCGCTAAAGGGAACTACACAATTACCATACATAATGCCATAACGAACGAACAGATTGGTAACCCAATGGTGGGACATACAGATTATGTATGGAAGCCATCGTACAGCCCAGATGGACAATATATCGTTTCAGCATCAGAGGATAGAACTATAAGAATATGGGACTCGAAATCCAGGAAGCAATTAGGGAAACCATTGGTGGGCCATACAGATTCTGTCATATCGGCTTCTTTCAGTCCTGATGGAAGATATATCGTTTCTTGTTCTAAGGATAAGACGATTAGAATATGGGATGCCAGTACTGGTAAACAAGTTTGTCATCCTATTAAGCAAATTGCCGATGATGTCAAAGATGTTGCTTTTTCTTTTAGTGGTAAGCATATTATCTCACAATCATGGGATGATACTCTGTGTATATGGGAATTTCAAACTTTGCAAGAGATAATCGACCACGAATATGAGCGATATAAAGATTGCTCCTTGGCATTAGAAGAACGTGAAAGATTCTATTTGGATTAAAAGGTAGTTTTATTTTTTTGTTGAGCGATGAATACGATGATTATCCTGTCAGCTGCACTCCTTCCGGCCATTCTATTGTGGTTGTATATATGGAAGAAAGATACGCAGAAAGAACCGACCTGTTGGCTGGTGAAGGCAGTACTATGGGGCATTGGTATCTGTATTCCTGTCGCCCTTGTTGAGGGTGGAATTGAGGCATTGCTGTTCGGCGTGGATGGAAAACCATCTAGTCTGTTGGGTACTACGACACTGGCTTTTGTCGTAGCGGCTTTACCAGAAGAGACTTTCAAATTGTTTGCCCTATGGATGGTTTTACGTAAGAATCCTTATTTCGATGAGCACTTTGATGGTATTGTGTATGCTGTATGTGTGGGGTTGGGATTCGCAGCGTTCGAGAATATCATGTATGTATTTAGTGAGGAGGACTGGGTGTCTACAGCTATCATCCGTGCATTGTTGGCGGTGCCTGGGCATTATGCTTTTGCGATACTGATGGGATACTATTATTCGGTGTACCATTTTGTAGATCACTCTCCAAAAGTTGCTGCCCGTGTCCTGTTGGTTCCAATATTAGTACATGGCTCATATGATGCTATTGCGATGAGCGGTATGATTAATCAGTATATTGGAGGACTGAGTTTCTTTGTCCTTATCTACTTCTGTGTTAAGATGCATAAAGTGGCTAAAACGAAAGTACTTGCATTAATAGAGAAAGACAACGATAATCAATTAAAGGTGTAGAAAAATGAAACAAGAGAAAGAATATTTCGCATTTATCAGTTATAAGCGTGAAGACGAGAAGTGGGCCAAATGGCTTGCTCATCAACTTGACAATTATAAGTTACCATCTACCCTTAATGGTAAGGAACTTCCTCCAAGTTTGCGAAAGACATTTAGAGACGTGGATGAACTCAGTGCAGGTAATTTGCCCGAACAAATATACAATGCCTTGTCTACATCGGATAACCTAATTGTTATTTGTTCACCTCGCTCTGCCAAATCTGAGTGGGTCAACAAGGAAATAGAAGATTTCATTAATAGTAAAAGTGGGAATACGGATCATATTTTCCCATTTATTATTGACGGGATTCCCTATTCAAATGATCCAAATATTGAATGTTTCCCCGACAAGTTAAGAAATCTTCCCGAGAAGGAAGAACGACTTGGAGGTAACGTCAATGAACAAGGCGGCAGAAATGCCGCTGTTGTAAAAATTATCGCAGGAATGTTAGGCGTTTCATATGATTCATTATGGCAAAGATATGAAAGAGAACAGAAAAGGAAGAGATTGTTTGGAATTGGCATCGCAACACTTATTGCATTAGTTGGCCTTGGTATAGGCACTTTCTTTATTATGCAAAATAATGTGATAACAATGCAAAGAGATAAACTTCAGAAAGATTCTGTTATTATGTCAGACCACTTGTTGAGAATACAAAATGATTCTCTTAGGTTGTCTGCTCAAAATGACAGTATAAGAATTCAGAATTTTCTTATTAATAGGCAACGTGACAGTTTGGATATATCATCTAAAAAATTAGAATTGTCAAATAGGTATCTTGTTGAAGAAAGGGATAAAGTGTTAAAAGCAAACTGGAAAATGCAAGAAAATATCTCTCGCCGTATTACAGATGAAATTAATAAAGCCATAAATAATGGTGATCTGTATCTTGCTCAACGTTTGACAAAAGAAATAACACCTTCCAATATTGATTCTCCTGATAAACCATTTCTGCATGAAACAGAGCAAGCGATACGAACCATATATAGCCTTTTTTCTGATAGCATTTATAAATCCGTTGGAATACTTGGCAAAGGAGACTATTCTTTTTTCATGGGAGATAACAAACTTGTCTCAAATGAAATTAACCACACCACAGGTTTCGTTTTTCATCAAGACGGCCTTAAAAGAACACCACTTGCAGTTCCCATTGGCATATATAGCGGGAAAGACTATTGTAACATTTGGAATCTGAAAGATGGTACACGAAATAAAATCGAAGGTGCTTTTTGGGCTTGGAACAATGGGCATTATTTGGCCGCAATATCGAATGACGAGTATAAGCTATTTATCATGGATCCTTTGGCAGCAACAGACTATGTAGAGTTACCTGTTTCATTCTCACAACAATATTTAACTACAAGTAAACCTCACACATTAAGTAGATACGGCAAATATGTTGCATACGATATAGGCGACTCCGTTTTCATCTATAATATCCTCAAAAAGAAACTTGAATTATCTGTTAATGCAAGCATGCCAATAAGCAATATTTCCATATCGCCTAATGAAAAGAGATTTCTTTTTTTAGCAGACTCTATGCTCTATGAGTATGATATAGAAAAACAAAAAAGACTAATAGCTCTACCTAATTACATGGCTGCAGAATATAGTAAAGATGGTAGCATGATATATGCAGCAAAAAAGAATGATACAATTGATATTGTTACATGTAATAACGGATTAATTGAAAATCAACTAAACCTTCCATTTGTCAATTGTTCAAAAATTTCCATTAGTCCCAATGAACGACTTCTTGCAATAATAAGTGGAAAAGATATTGTACTATGGGATATACAAGATGCTATAATAAAACAAACTATAAAAGGATACAATGAAATAAAAGACTTTTCATTTTGCCAGAACATGGACTATTTCGTGACCACAGACAATAATCATGATGTGAGATTATGGAGTAAAGAGGCGATTAATCCTTGGGGATTTAATTTATTACAAGCAGGAAAAGAATATTTTTTCGATAATCTTTGGATGTCGCCATCAAAAGATTATTTCGTTATTAACACAGTTCCCAAGAATGGGAAAAAAGATTCTCTTGATTTAATTATTTTTGATTTAAATAAACTAATTATAAAGAAGAAAGTAAGATTACCAATTATTGAATTACCAATAGTTGGCCAAATGAATTATAGATATGCGCTATATAATAACATATTTGCATATGCTATTACTTCAAATAGATCATCGGCGATTGTTGTTATAACAGATTTGAATCGTGGTGAGACATTAAAGTTAATTGAGTATCCAAAGTCAATAAATACAATAAGTTTTAGTCCCGATGGTAAAGAGTTCATAATTCAGGAAACCAAAAGAACATATTATAACACAATAACATGGACTCTAGAATACGAAGATTCTTTAAGTAGAGGAAATATTGCAATAAGGAAAAGATCCAATGGCCTGAGTTATATTACTAATCAAAATAGGAACGTAGAAATAAGTAAAAACCTAAAGGCAATAGAAGCAATAATTAAAAGCGATCCAATGATATCCGACTTTGGTTTAAGTAAAGATGAACATTTATTTGCAACACAGAAACCACTAATAGATAGAATTAAAGTATACAATTTAATCACTGGAAAGATAAATGAATTTAGAGGAGTAGAAGGAGGTGCTGGGAAAATGTGGTTTGATGATGGCAACACAACTCTTTTTATCGAGAATTTCAAAGGACTATATAGCCTTGACTTGAAAACAGGTAAAACCTCTACATTATTATCTGCTGGAAGACCTTTTGTTATGGGGTATAATTATTATTTATATAACGATCATAATGTCGTTAGTGTTAGAGCGATTCCGACAATTAAAGAAATTATTTCCACCTGGAAAGGAAATATTACTAATTTACCATTGACGAAGGAAGAAAAGCAACTATATTATCTCGAATAACGATATACTGCTAACAACAGCTAATGAGTTCAAAAAACATAAATCATGAATAATAGCAATCATACAAAAGAACTACTTTAATTTGAATAAAATGAATAAAGATAAAGAATATTTCGCATTTATCAGCTATAAGCGTGAAGACGAGAAGTGGGCCAAATGGCTTGCTCATCAACTTGACAATTATAAGTTACCATCTACCCTTAATGGTAAGGAACTTCCTCCAAGTTTGCGAAAGACATTTAGAGACGTGGATGAACTCAGTGCAGGTAATTTGCCCGAACAAATATACAATGCCTTGTCTACATCGGATAACCTAATTGTTATTTGTTCACCTCGCTCTGCCAAATCTGAGTGGGTCAACAAGGAAATAGAAGATTTCATTAATAGTAAAAGTGGGAATACGGATCATATTTTCCCATTTATTATTGACGGGATTCCCTATTCAAATGATCCAAATATTGAATGTTTCCCCGATAAGTTAAGAAATCTTCCCGAGAAGGAAGAACGACTTGGAGGTAACATCAATGAACAAGGCGGCAGAAATGCCGCTGTTGTAAAGGTTATAGCGGGAATGTTAGGCGTGTCTTTTGATTCTCTTTGGAATAAATATGAAAGAGAACAAAAAAGAAAAAGATGGTTGGGTATATGTATTGCCATGATTGTGGCTTTAGTAGGTATTGGTATCGGTTGGTATTATATTTTGCAAAACAAGATAATCGAAAGTCAAAAGTTGAGTTTAGAAAGTGCCACGATTCGTTTACGTGAAGATTCTGTGACATTAGCTAAACATATTTCAAGAATTCAGAATGATTCTATTCGTCTCTCAATACAGAATGACAGTATTATCTTACAAAATGAGTTAATACTTCAACAAAAAAATGACCTTAACATTTCTAATAAAAATCTAAAATCGTCAAACATCAGGTTAAAAATAGAGCGTGATCGTGCTCTCACAGCTCAATCTCGTGCTATGGCAGAAAAATCAATTCAGGTTGGTAATAATGGAGATATTATAGAGAGCATGTATTTGGCCCTTCAGTCTCTTCCTCAAAAAATTAGTAATCCAAATCGCCCAATTGTGCCAGAAGCTGAATTTGCACTTAGGACAGCTATGAATAAATGGCTAGATAAAGGAGTGCACAGATATTACATGTCGAATTCACCTGGTTCTCCCACTGCAATGACTATTTCAGAAAACAATTATGTTGCCTATGAAACAAGTCGTGGAGTTTATCTTGAAAATATTGCAACTAATAAATATAAGGTGAATATTTTAAAAAGGAATTATGCCTTGGAAAGAAATGATGCCGTGCTAAAAATGAAATTTGATAATAATTGTGACCTATTGTATATTAAAACAAAAGATTCATTATATGTTTGGAATTTGACAAACAAAAACATGGAAAATTCTTATTATTCACCATGTGAATATGGAATCGTTGATATTAACTTGTCTGATTTGTCATTTGCAACATACGAATATTCTGTAGGAAAACCAAAAACAGAATTGATTACAATTAGGAACAACAAAGGTATACTTATAGATTCAATTAGAATTCCATGCCAAAACAGAACATATACAAAAACAATTGAATATAATCCCCAGGGAACAAAACTTGCATTTAGTTCTGATACCATATTGTATGTATATAACATTAAGAAAAGAAGTTTTGATAGAAAGGTATGTATAAATTGTTACAATATTGAGGACTTGCATTGGAATAGAAACGGTGACAGGTTGTTAGTTTCTGCAAACATTCAAGATAGTATTTTTGGACAAGCATTGAATTCATCTTCAATATACGAATTAGAAGTTGAATCAGGAAAGAAACTATTGGTAATAAGACAGAATCATTCTCCAATAGTAAGTTCTAACTACTCACTAGACCAAAAGTACATTATTTCCCTGTTTCCAAAAGAATTTGTAATATATGATAGTAAGACAGGTAATGTTTGTGAGCTTTATGAGAACAACGAGGAACAATTTATGAGCATTGCCATGGCTAATTCGATTATCCTAACTTCTTCATTAAAAAATATGGGTATTCAAAGATGGGTCTGGAATAAGGAGAATTTGAATAAATCAGATTCGATATATTTAGGTGTCAAAGGTGTAAAATCTATATATCCGAGTAATGATTTCCTATATTTCGCACCTCTTGTACGAGACACTGCACAAGGAATAAATAGTATTCCACTGTTATTTAAGCCTTGGATGGATAAAAAAGAATATGCAGACATGTCAACTGCTACAATTGCAACTATTCGTAATGGATTCTATTCCGGAGAATATATAATCGCAAAGTTCTCGTCACACAATAAATATTTTGCGACAATAAGGGATTCTATAATATTTGTAGTTGATTTAGATTCACTCACACTAAAAGAAATAAAAGGTCCTGCTAGTGTTACACAGATAGAATTCAATCCTACCGAAGAAGAGATCACATATATAACCGATAGTACAATTACGTTTTTTAATATGTTGACACAAAAGGACTCGCAAAAACAGTTAATGATGAAATTGAAAGACATAAAATATTCTTCTAAGGGTAATAAACTGTATATGTTAGCAGATTCGACATTATGTGTTATGGAAAAAACAACTAGAAAAATTATAGATCGCATAAATTTGCACTCAGATTCCTTTAAAAATCTGTGTATTGATAAAGATGGGAAATTTGCAATTGTTTGTGGATATTTCGGAAATTTGCAATTATGGGATTTGTCAACACGGAGTTGTAAATGGGCAACCAAACTTGGTTCACATCTAATTGATTATATAGAATTATCTAATGATGCACAATACATTATTTGTGGCTACTATTTGGATAATTACTTTTCTATTATAGACAAAAAGACAGGTGTACTAATACAAGAATTCAGAAATAGCGGTTCAAAAGTTGGACATTTTAATGAATCAGGAGATAAGATATTAACCTCAACAGAGTCAAATGGGGGATATCTCTTGTTGAACAACTTTTACAAGTTGCAAGACCTTATAGATTCTTGTAAAGAGTTGTGCCGATACTTTGATTTATCGGAAGAGCAAAAAAAACGATATTTTATTAAATAACCAGTTAAAGAAATGAAACAGATTGAACAACAATGCAAAGAGAAAGAGCAAGAATTGCTCGACAAGTATTTTGGCAATCTCGTAAAGGAGGCTGCTGAAGAGCGTCCCGAAACTATTGGGGAGTATACAAAAGACCTGCCGTTGAAAATTGAGGCAGAGTATAAGGTCTTTCTGGAAGAACTGTGGAAGGAACATGCCCCACAGGAACTGATGGGAACTCCACTTGTGTTTGAGGAACAAAAACTGCGTAAGTTAATGACAGACGATGATCGTGAGGGAGTAGATGCTGCTTTCAAGGATGCTACTGAACAGACATTATGGGAGCGTATAACCAAGACGAACCATAAAGATGTCACGTACTATAAGGGGCTTTTGCAGGAGTATACTCGTGATCTTCTGATGGTGATGCGCGAGGATTTCTTAGAAGAGATAACTGGCCATCATATAAAAAACAAGGCTTTTGAAGATGATTGATGATAGACTCAATGCCTTTATTGGCTCTTTATCAAAGTAATTGATCTATTTAAATAAGAAAAATGAATAAACAAATGTACACACCGCAGCCTATTGACACAACGGATGTTAAGCTGCCAGAGGAATTAGAACAGTTGGTAGAGCAGATGTCAAAGAACGTACATGAGGTATGGGCAGAAACTCGTATCAAGCAAGGATGGAAATATGGTGAGCAACGCAATGATGAATTGAAAACTCATCCATGCCTTGTACCATACGAGAATCTTCCTGAAGAAGAAAAAGAGTACGACCGTAATACTTCTATCGGTACGCTGAAACTGATTGTGAAGCTTGGGTTCAAGATTAGTCAGTGATTTTTTTGATGTTTGATGTTAGAAAGAGCTGCTTCGGTGGCTCTTTTTGTTTGTAAGGACATTAACAAATATCAAAATATTGATGGAAATGAAAAGGGTATCAGCAAAATTATTCTTCTCAGTAATGTGGAAGGGTGTGTGTCAGTCGATGGAATGGTTCTTCGGTCTATTTGGGTACAAAAAAGAGGGTTTATATGCTTGGTGCTTGTGGCGATTGTTCGCGACGTGTACCTCAATTGTGCTGGGAATTTTAGCCGTGGTCTTCGTTTATTCACTCTGTGATACTGTATATGACAAGTATTATAAAGATACCCATTGTTATGATCCCGACTGTCCCAGATCTGAGTTTATAGCCAAGAATATCTACTATCATGACAGTGGTCTTGGCAAGAATTACGTGTTCAATAGTCAAACAAAGGAGAGACCATTAAGGAATCTTTCATGGATTGCGATGCCTAGAGGAGCGGACTCGCTTGTTTGTTTCTGTGACGGCGATAAACGCGGATATTTCAACAAAAATACGGGTGACGTTGTCGTTCCCGCCAAATATGATCACGCCTGGGTGTTCTCAGAAGGTTTGGCAAGCGTAGAAGAGAATGGCTCCATTAAGTTCATTGATGGTACAGGAAAGACCGTTATTGACAACGTGACAGCATATAAGCCAGAAATGGAAGGTTTGCTATTCCATGGAGGTTATTGTCTTATTACTACAAACGACGGAGAACTATATGGTCTTATGAATAAGAAAGGAGAAATGGTTCTGCCCCAGGAATATAGTTTCATTACCTCAACGGATAATTATGGGCTATGGAGTGTCAAGAAGGGAGATGAAATGGCTGTGTTCAACAAGAACCTTGTACCAATTATTCCACACATGAAGGGGGCGATATATATTGATGAAGGTACGATTGACGTAACTATGCCAGATCATACGATGAGAAAGTATGATATGAATGGGACACTTATCAATGACTTCTACATCGCAAGTGTTCGCACGTTGGAGTACGAAAAGGACGAAATACTCTATCGACGCTCTGTTTCGGAGGATGTTTCTGATGATGGTGAGTTTAAAGAGTCCTCAGAGATGGTAGCTTATCATCCTACTGCTACAGCAAGGCTTAGAGCATACGTTGCTGGTGATAGTTATGAAGGGCTGATGACGGATGATGGCCATGTGGTGATGATGCCCCTTTACAAAGAAATAGAAGCCATCGACCATGATCTCTATCTCTGTACCTCGACAAACTATGACAAGGTGATTGTGAACGGAAAAGGTGAAATCGTGAAATAGAAAGGTAAAGCGTATGAGACAGTGTCTATATCTGTTTATTGTAGTGGCGTTGGCCAGTTGTGCAGACCAGTTTGTATTAGAGGAGGGGGCTACAGAACAACCCAACATGTCATCTGCCAGTGAGTTTCAGACTCTATTGGAAAAAGCCAAGTGGGGTGACGGCCAGGCATATCGCAAACTGGCAGATTGTTATAGGGATGGAAATGGTGTAAAACGGGATTTCATAGGAATGCTGAGCATGGCGTCTTTGGCCGATGACTATAGAGGTATTAATCGGATGGAAGAATATTTGGACAGTTTGCCTAAAGATTCTGAATTCAAGCTTCTCATTGACTGTGTAGAGAAGTTTGAGCAGAAACAAACGGATGAAGCACAGACTCTTCTTGAAGGCCTTGTTGCAAATGGATCTCCTGATGGCTATGCGATAAAAGGGATTTCCGTTTTGGAACATGGTGATAGTTTGGAGGCCAAACGTCTATTCGAATTTGCTGCGGAGAATGGAAGCAGCTTGTCCGAACTGCTATTATGCATCCCTGACTGGCGTGGAGCGATGAAACCAAGTATTGAAAAACTTGCAGCACTAGCAGATAGAATACCTTGGGTATGTAATATCCTTGCTGAGACCTATACGGGTAAAAGAGGGTATGATATGAAGGATGATGAAATGGCCGCATATTATTATTTGAAGGCTGATAAACAAGCATGCCTGACTAAAAATGGTGCCAAATGGCTAGTCAACTATATAAGGAATAACGGAGATCTTCATCTGAGTTCATCCGATTTTGAACGACTTCAAATACTCGCCGGAGAGAATCTGATATTAGCCGTTGATACCATTGTTGTACAATAAACCATCGGTTCTGAACGTTTTATAGATATAAATTGCGTATGAGTTTGTTAGATTTGTTTTGGAAAAAAGCCATGCCTCAGGATGACAATGACGAAAAGGTCATTGATTTGTCTGACAGCACCCAATACCCAGCTAGTGTATTGACAGACTTGAACTGTGTATTTGCGTTAGGTGATGACAGCGAAAACATGCTTGGATTTCTTCACGGCAAATGGACGCGGCCATCTTTTCACTGGGGATGGGATGATATAACACATGAAGATGCTGTAAATAGTGAGTTCTTGCAACGAGCTTTCTATCAATTGGATATGCAACACAGAAAACGTCGTGATGCAATGATTGCTTCTGAAGGGTATAAGTTTGTCTGGAAAAACAAAAAAATTGAGCCAGTTCCTGGACTGATAACCGGTGAGGAATTGTGCAGATATCTGACCCGATCACGTGAGTGGGGATTGGAAAGCATGAAAAACATCAATGCCCGTGAAGAAAGGGATGCCCAACGTTGGAGGTTGAACCCTACCTATGAAGATTTGATGGCAGAACTGGATAAAGATGATGAGGAAGCTGATTACCACCATAGAGATATGGGCTGCGGCATGCTCCGTTTCACAAACAAGTCATACGGCAACAAACAATCATTTATCGTCAATACGACTTTAAAGAAATCATATCCTATCTCCGAACCAGATGGTACCCTTGTTGGCTTCACCAAAGATGATATCGAGTGGGATAACGTTAGCCAACTAGAACATAATGGCGATGCTTATAGACTGCAAGCGTGTTATTATTTCGGCGTTGAGGATTATAATGAAGGTGTGGCACGTGTCGAGTGGATGTTGTATCCTGATGGGCGATACTTTGCTGACGAAGATGGATTTGGCATGGAGGATAATGACGAGGTGAACGTTAGTGCCTACATTGACACAGAATGTCGCGTGTTAGTGAAGTTCCAGGATATGGAAGGGAAGTCGTTATTCAATGAAGCCTTAAAGAAGTTAGAGGAATTGAGGTCTCAAAAGTGATATTATATATTATGGTATAAGAGGGTGTGTCATTTTGAAGTGACACACCCTCTTCATGTAACGATGGATAACCCTTGCAAATTTATATATTTACTGATATCTGAAGAAAAGTTGTTAAATAATAAATAAAAAACGTTGTTTTTAGCGTGGGTTGTGTTTTTTTAGAATTTTTTGTGTAATTTTGCGATGTTGGTATAATAACGTCCTTAAGACTACTAAAAAATGAGAATATGGAAGATTTGGAGAAAAAGGTGACAAATACATCTTATGAAGATGATATTTTTGATATAGACATAACGTCCGCAGACCCAGATGAACCATTATGGGATAAACTCACCCAAAACATCATCGAAGGTAAGGTGATTCCTGTTATTGGCCCAGAGTTGTTGATGGTGAATAACGTCAACATTAATAAGTTTATAATAGATGGTCTTGGCAGAAAACTTGGAATACCAAATCCTCCACGTAGTTATTCAGAAATTGTATATTCACCAGAATACAAAGCTGTATTTGGTAAGCGTGATGTAGATCGCGACAGAATATACAATGTAGTTTACAAAGTTTTAGCAAAGACGAAATTTCCAGCTACACCACAATTAGAGAGATTCCTTTCAATCCGACAGTTCCCATTTGTTATCACTACAAGTTTTGCTCCAATAGTGGAACAGGCTATGAGTGAAATATGGAAAAATGAACTGCGAGTGATGCGATTTAACAATAACCCCACACAGAATGACGACATCAAGACTGGAGCGGACTTGCGTAAGCCCACAATTTACTATATGTTTGGAAAGGTGTGTGAAGGAGTTAAGAATTATGTTCTCACTGATACCGATATGCTTGATTATGTTTCGTCATGGCTGTCCAATGACAACAAAGCTCGTCCTAAAACCCTATGTAATGAACTGAAGGACAAGTATTTGTTGATGCTTGGCAACAATTATAGTAACTGGCTTTTCAGGTTTATTTGGTATTCAATGCGAAAGTCAAACCTAAGTCACGGAATGCTGGCTTATGATTCCCTTGATGAGCAGCTAATTAATTTTCTAGAACGTGCAGAGACGTTCACTCGCCAAAATACTTCAGAAGTTATCGACCAGATTATTACAAGATTGAATAAGAAACTAGCAGAAAATGAGTTAACAAAGTTCAACCAACCAGAAGAGAATATGGATGTGTTCATTTCCTACTCACGTTCTGATAGTGATATTGCCGAAAAGTTATATGAAGCACTAACTGCCCAAGGGAAACGTGTATGGTATGATAAGAAGAATCTTACTGACGGTGGTTATTTTTTGGATGAAATTAACAAAGCTATCAAGACTGCTAAATATTTTGTTCCAATACTATCAGATAATATCACAAAAGAAAAAAACGACCCTCATGTCTATCGTAACGAATGGGACACAGCTTTTAATGTAGCAACAAGTATGGGACGTACTTATATTATTCCCATAGCAGAAAAGGGTCTGGATTTTTACAAAGCCGCCATTCCTGAGAAGATGCAACAACACAATGCTATTATCTTTTCAAAAGAAGATGGGATTAATGTTGTGACAGAAAAAATCATTCATAAAATTAATCAAGATTGATAAAATGGAAGAACAGAACAAGAAGAATCCCTGGTTAGGGCTTGAATCATATAAAGAGGGGGAGATTCTTTATGGGCGTGACGATGATATTCGCGATCTTACCCAATGTGTGTTGAGCGATATTGACACCTTACTTTATGGTAGAAGTGGTATTGGTAAGTCTTCTATACTCAATGCGGGTATCATACCTGCGGCACGGCGCAATGGGTATTTGCCTGTTCTTGTCCGTTTTTCACATAAAGAAGATCACTCATATTTATATCAAATAAAAGATTCTATTGCCAATGCAATGATTCCAATTCCTTTGGATGAGTCTGGGAATCAAATTGAACTTTCTGCAGAAGAAAAGTTTAAAAGAGAGAATGAACTGGCAAAACGTATTAAAGAAGTCGTCAAAAGTAAAAACAAGGGTGACGAGAGCTTGTATGAGTTCTTTCATTGTCATACTTTCCATAATGCAGAAGAAGAGCGAATAAAATTACTTATCATTTTTGACCAATTTGAGGAAATTTTTACGCTTCAAGACGATGAGAGTATAAAGAAGCAGTTTTTTGCAGAATTGGCCGACTTACTCAATGATATAATGCCAACCATCCTTCAGCAAAATTTGGCAGTACCCATTGAAAACGAAAGACCAACAATTGTTGAAAATGACGATGACTTTGATGCTGTATTTGACAATATTGATCTTGGCGTAAAGAGTGAAATGCCAAATTTTGTTTCCGACAATGAGATACATTGGGTATTCACTATACGAGAAGACTTTCTGTCAGAATTTGAGTATTATACAGCTTCAATTCCCTCATTAAAACAGAATAGATATGGTCTTCGACCTATCAATGAAGAGCAGGCAGCACAAATCATAGTGCGTCCTGTGCCTGGCCTCATTGACGAATCTGTTGCAAAGTTGATTATTGAAAAGGTAACAGGAAAGACTGATTTTAAACTAGATGGGATTCCAGAAATTGAAGTAGATTCCGCCGTTTTGTCTCTATATCTTAATCGCTTATATAATGCAAAAACGACTGAAACCATAACGTCTGAATTGATAGAAGAAAAAGGTAGCGAGATAATAAAAGATTTCTATGCGGATGCGATATCTGGAATTGAGAATACTACAATAGAGTATCTGGAGGATATGCTTCTTAATGGACAAGGAAGACGAGACAACATAACCATTTATGACGCAAAACATGATGGTGGTGCAACGGATGAAGAGTTGGATATTCTTTGTAACAAGAAAAAAATCCTCAGACAGTTTAACTACGCAGGAGATTTGCGTATCGAATATGTACATGACATTCTTTGTCCAGTAGTAAAGAGTCATAAGGATGAGCGCTTGTTGATTAAACAACAAGAAGAAGAAAAACTTAAACTGGAAAAAGAAAAGGAGGCTCTCTTGGCACAAGAAAAGGCCAAAAGAGAAAAAATTGAAAGGGAAGCAGAAGAGGAACGTCTTAAGCAAGAGCGAGAAAAGAAAGAACTTGAAGAAAAGAATAAAAAGTATAGAAATAGAGTTCGTCTATATTTGATTTTTTCTTTCCTGCTTGCTCTTTTGGTAGCACCATTGTTGTACAATTTCATATTTCCACCTGAACAATGGCAACTTCAATTGGTAGAAGACCAGACGGTAGGAAGTGAGAACTATTGGAAGGTTAATGTTTCTATTTTGAACGAAAAGTCTGACACATTGTATCCTGTTCAGACATTAGATAAGAGCCATTGTCAAACATTCTATCCTGCCAAAAGAACAAATAATGTTCGTATTATCGTGCAGTTCTTAGCTGGAAATTTTAATACGATTGATACGATAATGGCTATGAGCGATTCGATAACCATACCTATATCACGTGCATACGGAAGAAACAAATATGAAGGGAAAGTCGTTTATGGGCAATCGCCAGGTCAACCTTTGAAGAACGCTGTTGTCATCATTGGAAATCAAATTACTAGAACTAATCACAAGGGAGCATTCACGACATACGTCGACCAGAATGATATCAGTAATGACGGGACCATTATTATTTTCAAGAATGGCTACACGCTTCTAAATACCAAGATTGATAAAATCGCGCCATATTACAAACTTCAACCCGAGGACTCTAAGGCATTTGAAAAAAGACTCTCTTTGGTTGACAGGCTATTGAATGACGATAGTTTTGAAATGACTGGTGAAATTGCTGGTAGTCCGTGCCATCTTAAGGGATGCTTGAGAAACGATAGTATTTATGGATACTATTATTACGATAGTAGTGTACAACAAGAAAAAGATTTGAAATATGCGAAAATTGTTTTTTCGGGTAAATTGAATAGTGACAAAACATTCCATTTGGATTGTTGCGACTGGGTTTATAATATTGAAGAACTCAATGGAAAGATAAATGAGGATAACAGTTGGGAAGGATATTGGCATTCATATTCTCCAAATCTTCAGAATTTCAAATTTAAAGTAATCGCTAAATGATAAGGCAATTATCTAAAGTTTCGATTGGAATCATCGCAGTGATAGTACTCTTTGCGGTGATTTCTATCACTTTCCTTCTATGCATGTCATCAGACAAAACCTCTGCATCATCAGAAATTGTTAGCCATTTCAAAGAGGTTAATTACCCTACTCCAAATTTTGATCCAGATTCCGTGAATGAAGTTCTGGGTGTAATACTCCACCATACGGCAGAACCTTCAGTAAAGAATGCCTTGAAGATTTTATCTTCACCTGAGAAAAAAGTAGGAACTCATGTTGTCATTGATACTGATGGTACAAGATATATAATGGCTGACCCAACTGTTGTTACATATCATGCAGGGTACTCTATTTTGAAAAATAGGGAGGGATGTAACTATTTTACTATTGGCATTGAATTTCAAGGCAACACATTGAATACACCTTTGACTAAAGAACAAATCGAAAGTGGTATAGAGTATCTTTTGCCTATTATAAACACTTATAATATACCATTGGACAATATTGTTACCCACCAAATGATCAGAAGTGCCTATAAAGAAAAGCATCCGAAAAGTCGGTGTAGCGGTAAAGTTGACATAACTCAAACTGAGTATCATAGGTTTATGACTCGATTACATGAAGTATTGTTGTTAAATATGAAATAGTACTGATAGGTTACGTCTGGGAAAAGGCTCTTTATTTATAGTAATCATCAAATAACGGTAAAAGATGGATAAAACAAAGTACATACCGCAGCCTATTGACACAACGGATGTCAAGCTGCCAGAGGAATTAGAGGAATTGGTAGAGCAGATGTCGAAGAACGTACATGAGGTATGGGCGGAGACTCGTTATAGCCAAGGTTGGAAATACGGCGAGCAGCGTAATGATGAACTTAAAACCCATCCATGTCTTGTTCCATACGAAGATCTTCCTGAAGAAGAAAAGGAGTATGACAGAAATACAAGTATCGGGACGTTAAAGTTGATTATGAAACTTGGCTTCAAGATTGTTAGACTTTATTGATATAAATAATTTAACATGGAAGATAATAAAATATTTGTATTCCTTTCTCATTCACATCGAGACTATGAGAAGGTCAGAGAGGTAAGAGACCTATTGGAAAAAGAAGGTTTCCGCCCTTTAATGTTTTTTCTAAAATGCCTTGAAAAGAACGGATATGAGGATTTGACGAGAACCCTGATAAAAGAAGAAATAGACAGCCGTCAAAGATTTGTGTTATGTAGCAGTAAAAATGCAGAAGAATCAGATTGGGTTAAATTCGAAGTTGAGCACATTAAAGAAATAAATCGACCGTATGAAGTCGTTGATTTGGAATGGTCTCACGAGAAACTTAAAGAAGCTATTAGACGGTTTAAAGTGCGATCAACCGTGTTTTTGTCATATCGCCATTCACAATCAATGCTTGTAAATGCTGTTTGTAAACAATTAGAGATTCATGATTTTAATGTTTTATACGATAAAAATAATCTAATGCCTGGGGATAATTATACAAAGAGAATTGAAGAAAACATCATAACTGCTGCAGAGAAGGGATATGTTCTGGCCTTTTTAGATCATACATATAATATGGAATCCTGGCAGTCAAAGGAGTTGCAGATCGCACAGCAATATCATGGCAGGATACTTCCTGTAGTGATAGAATCTTTATCGCCTGAAGCAGAGCTCTTATATGGTAATCTAAATTGGATAGACGTTAAAGGGATGTCCATACCAGAAGCAGCTAAACATATTGTTGATTGTTTGTTAAGATTGGATATTTACCATAACCAATAGAATTTGAAGAAATTGATAGGCTTCTATAACGTTAATGCTTCTGTAATCGGTTCTTGGTGAAAAATACAGCATGCGTTTGCCCCCGAAAAATGCTAATTTCGCGATTTTCAATGAAATGTCCTTTTGACATCATTAAAATACAAAAAAAAAGTAGTAATTATCAATTATTTAAATAATTATTCTTATTTTTGTCCCCAATAAAGAAGATTATCAAAATGGAAACCAATAAATTATAACTCATAAAAGAATGAACATGGATCAGATAGGAGCAAGAATGGCAGCGATGCTGGCGGCAATACTACCCGCAATCGTATTGATTGCATATCTCTATTGGTATGACAGGAAGAATCCTGAGCCACTATCTTTGATATTTAAAGGATTCTTATGCGGCTTTTTGTCTGCGGGAGTTCTGTTTATCCTATGGGATTTCTTCCCAACTTATTTCCTATGGGCCAATGATGGCGTTTCAGTCTTAGCCAGGATCAAACATGCTTTTTGCTCAGCTGCCTTTGCTGAAGAAACTGTCAAGTTACTAATGCTTTGGGTACTAGTAAGCAAGAATCCGTATTTCGATGAGAAATTCGATGGTATGCTTTATGCTGTTTGCGTCGGTATGGGTTTTGCAACTCATGAGAATATTGATTATGTTTTTGTTAAGGGCGGTAACAATTGGCATGAAATAGCTGCTGTACGAGCTGTTCTCACAGTTCCGATGCATTACTTTTGTGCGGTCGTAATGGGGTATCGCTATTCCATAGCGAAGTTTAATACTACGCAGGGGTGGAAACGGGTATGGCAACTATCAACGATATGGACTTTCCCGGTATTAATTCATGGCACTTTTGATGCTGTAGTCATGAATCAACATTGGAATCTTTACACCAATATTACATTAACGATAGTTGTTTTCGTCTTCTGTTTTATAATGCATAAGTCCTGCAACAAACTATTGGACAAGTATCGTGGAACCTAATAACGGCTAACCACGTTTTAATCGACGATCTACGTAGCCAGGTTTAATCTTCTCGATCCGCCTGATAAGTTTTATCATGCCTTCTTCATCGTTTTCACGCCGAAGCACAACAAGCTCAAGCCACATGATATCCACATTCTTGGGATCTTTCATCAAGGCTTCTCGGAATAGTTGGTGTGATTTGTCATACATCTTATAGCCGTCGCCGTAGATAAATGCCAGGTTCGCTTTGGCGATATAATTTGCGCAGTCTATCGCTAAAGCCTTTTCCAACCAATATCTTGATTTGGCATAATTGCAATCGCCAGAAAGACCATCCATGTAGATTCGACCTATTTCGCCCATCGCATAAGGCTCGCCTTGTTCTGCAGCTCTTAGGTACCAGTCGAGTGCTTGTTTGTATGCTTCTGTAGATTTGTTCCACCTGACATGGTAATCTCCAATCCTTTTCATGGCATTGGCATTACCATTTCGTGCAGATAGCATGGTTTTATAGATAGATACACCTCTAATAGTGCGAGGCTGTTTGTTTTCTATAAGTTTTACAACAAACAAGGCTTCTACAAAGAGAATCAATAAACAGCCAAAAGTCCATCTTCTCATAGCGTATTATTCTTACATTATTGGTAATATTGTTTGCTCTGCTGCAAAGATAAAGATTATTTCTTAATAAAACAAATTATTTGCAGAAAAAATGCACGTTATTATTTTGTTATGTTTGGGGAAATGCTTACTTTTGTAGCATGAATCCAATAACTAAGTAAGAGATGGCGATATTACAATCTAACCAGAAATTTGGAAAATACGAGGTGCAGTACATGATTAAGGAGAACAGTTACTGCGAAACTTACCGAGTGGAGGACGAGGATGAGAATTCGTTCTTCCTGAAGATATATATCAAGGAGAAAATGCCTGAGCGGCTTTTTGATAAGAATGGAAATATAAGCAGTATAGAACTTAGCTTGAACCTTGATCATGATATCATCCTAAAGGTGTTGGAACATGGCGACATAGAAATTGAAGGTGTTGGAACTTGTTCTTATATCATCACGGAGTATTATGCCGGAGAGTTGTTAGCGGATAAGCTCTACAGAGATTGGCACTTGCCGATGGAGGAGTCGTTGAGGATATATAAGGACGTGATGGAGGGCCTGAGATATATGCATACACAGTATCCT
>Ga0247611_10003368_pt1 | contig 23771 bp, 26 predicted proteins | sample 177DNAGHGhighgp2_FD_192422 | JGI IMG/M metagenome (GOLD analysis project Ga0247611, IMG submission 192422) | Sheep rumen microbial communities from Palmerston North, Manawatu-Wanganui, New Zealand - 1770 DNA GHGhigh gp2 | ecosystem: Host-associated > Mammals > Digestive system > Stomach > Rumen... | reverse complement strand
CGCCGATGATGATACGTGGATTCTTCACCACATTCTTGATGAAGCAAAGTCTTGGGAGGTTCGGATTCGGGAAAACCTCGTTTGGATTTGGTCTGTTCATATCACAATTCTTATTAAATCAAAGGGCAAAGATACTCATTTTTACTTTATTATTCGTATCTTTGCATCCAACTTTACAAATTATTAAGATGGAATACAGAAAGATTGGCGATAACTACTATATCCGTATGGATCGAGGTGACGAGATTATCAGTAACCTCCTCGAAATCTGCGAAAAGGAATCCATACCGTCTGCCGTATTCTCTGGAATCGGCGGCTGTCAGAGTGCAGAGCTGCAGGTGTTCATCCCCGAAACTGGCAGTTTTGAGACTGAACAGTTAGAGGGGATGCTGGAACTGGTATCACTCAACGGCAATGTCGTAAGAGACGCTGACGGCAAACTCTATCATCATACACATGCCTTGTTCTCATTCAAGAAAGACGGTCAGCATGGAATGGCTGGCGGGCATCTGAAAGCCACAACCGTTCTCTATACTGCCGAGATAGAACTGCGTCCTACTGTTGGCGGTGCTATCAGCAGGAAGTTTGATCCTGAGACTGGCACGGGATTCTGGAACTTTTAAGGTTACATTAACAAAACGAGGAACCCATATTGAGATTCCTCGTAGAATTAATTATTTACTGAATCTTTCGCCCACGAAACCATTAGCCACTTCGCCTGCCATGAGATCAAAATGCTGATTGATGGGAGGTGTTGGTGATAGGTCGAAGTAGTCGAGTTCGGCGATGGGCAAGCAGAAGTATTCCAACTTGTCGTAGCTTGTATACAAACGTGGAAGAACCGGATTGTTGTCATATATCCATCGCTTTACATCGTCGCTGACATCGAAACTGACCATTCCTGAACAGCGGACTAAGACCTTGTCGGCAAAGGCCAACAACTCCACGTTGGGATTGGCATGCAGTTCGTGCCATACGGCTTTCTTGGATGATGTGGCAAAATAGAGCGTGGTGCCCTCCTGACGCATAATCTGGAAGATGCGGAGACGGGGCGAGGTACCATCGGTGGTTGCAAACGTAATTTCGTTGTGCTTACGCAGGAATTCTAATGCGGTCTGTAACATCTTGTGTTTCGTTGTTTGTAAGATGACTCATAATCTGATGCAGGTCTTCGGTAAAGGCAACGAAGTGGTCGCTGGGTAGCTGCAAAGAGGATTGGGGATAGTCGCGGTTGAAGCGGATGAGGTTGGCTTTTGGCAGTCTTGCGGCCATCTGTTCGAAAGGGAAACGGATGATGACGGGGGTGTTGAATCCTACGCCGAACTCCAACAGCAAAAGGCGCTTATCGGCAGCGCGACGCACGAAATCGCTGTAGCGCAAGGCCTGACGGTGCCAGTTTTCGTCCTCTACGAAGGTGTCGTCGCAACGCAGGTTCATTGCTATGGGCTGGCCGTCGGGTGTCGTGGGAATCAGTTCTGTGGGAATGCGGCAGTCTTTGATGGCAGGGAGGGCTTTCATCACCCATTCCCTGTTGTCGTAGGTTTCTTGGGGATAGCCGCTGGCAGGCTGGAAGAGAGCGTAGTCGCCCTGGGTAGCGAAGATTTTTTCTGTATCGAAACCTGCCTTTTCGAATTGTCCATCGACATTGGTAGTGATGACAAAGTAATCCTTATCCTTCACCAAATCCAACAATTGTTTGTAAAGTGACTTGGCCTCCGGCTGATAGCGGGCAAACCAGATGTGCTTGGCCCAGCAAGCCCAGCGTTCTTCCTCAGTCTTGAAAGGATAGAACGACGAGGTGTAGAGGTCGGTGATGCCGTAGTGGGCAATCCAGTCCTTGAACTCGCGGTGGAAGTCGGTCCCTGCATAGTCGATGCCAGCGGCTGACGACAGGCCGGAGCCAGCACCAATGATGATGTAGTCGGCCTCGGCTATCTGCTTTTTCAGAGCCGCGATGCGCTCAGAGTAGTTTTCTGTAGATGTCATAATCCTTGTCTAAAAATACGTTGAACACGACAGTTTTAACATGCTTGCGTGGATAAGCCTTGACGGTTTCGACGGCTATCTGCGCAGCCAGTTCATTCGGAAAATGGAACACGCCAGTTGATATGCAGCAGAAGGCAATGCTCTCAAGGCCGTTCTCCTCGGCAATGTCGAGACATGAGCGGTAGCATTGTGCCAGTTCTTCCTCCTGCTCCTTGGTGGAAATACCAGTCTCGATAATCGGCCCGACGGTGTGGATGACGTGACGGGCAGGCAGGTTATATCCCTGTGTGATAAAGGCGTCGCCCGTCTTCAGCAACCGTCCCTGCATGATATCGGCACACTCCTTGCGAAGTTGGATGCCGGCTGCAGAATGTATGCAGTTGTCGATGCAGTTGTGCAGCGGCGACCAACAGCCTAAGGCCTGAGCATTCGCTGCATTCACGATGGCATCCACCTTCAGACGGGTGATGTCGCCCTGCCAGAGTTGCAGACCTTCGCCGTCGATGCCGACCACGCCATTCTCCTCGCGTTGCAACTGCAATTCAGCATCTTGCATCGCCAGAAATTCTGGGCTGATGTCGCGAGGCTCCCAAATATTGGATAGCGCCCGCATCATCCGCTGCCGTTCTTCAAGCGTAGCAGGAATCCGATGGCTGACATGTGCGTCAGCCATCAGATACTGTATGATTGTTTTCAGATTCTCAAGCCTTTCCATAGTTTACTCAGCCTTATAGAGTGCAGCTGCCAATGCATCCACATCGCCAGGAAGTTCTGGATAGGCAGCCTTCAGAGCCTCAGTGAATTTTGCGGCATCAGCATTTGCCTCACGCAGTTCCTTCACCTTTGTCAGATAGGCAATCTTAAACTCAACCTGAGCCTTCTCTGCCAGACCACCGTGACCACCGATGAAGTACTTTGCACCTGATGTCAGAGCTTCTTTGGCTTCAGCCAGCTCAGCATCAATAGCTGCAACACTGCCAACCTGAAGGGGAGAAACGTGTGCCTCGGCAGGAGTCCAGTGAGTATAATACACCTGACCACCGATGATAATGCTTGCGCCTGGGAAGTCGCTTGTAGCACCATGCTCAAACTTGAAGTCAACACCAGCCCACTTCTGCGTTGCATCGAAGGGAACCTCTGCGGCCTTCTGTGTGGGCAGAGCCACCATCGTCTCACCAAACTGCTCGGCAAACTGCTTCATCATACCACCATAGATAGGACCCTCGATGAATGCAGGCATACCCTCAGGCATTGTCAGAGGTAACTGATCAGAGCCACCAAGATGATAGTCGGTCACGTCGATGGCAATGGGCTTGCCCAATTTCTCGATGTACGCTGTAAACTCTGCAGCATTCACCTTGAAGAGTGGATACTCCATCACTACCAGCGAGTCGCTGCCCTCGATGATATAGCTGGCATCGCCCATCACGTCGTTAGAGTTGTACACATGCAGCTTGAATCCATCCAGATCGTAGCTGGTGAATGCACCTACGAGTGAATCCTGTACCTCGGCCTCTGTCTGAGCCGTCTGCTGAGTCTTGTTAGCGCAGCTTACCATCATGGCTGCTGCCATCATTGCGAAAATAATCTTTTTCATTGTCTTTACCTTTTTATTAATTAATACTGATTTTCGTTTTGCTGGTGCAAAGGTACGGCGAATTTTTTATTCCCACAAGAAGGCACTTTTTGGTGGGATAGTTACCAAAAAGTAGGAATTGGGATGTTATCGCACTCGCGCAAAATGCACTTTAACTCAGATTAACATAGTATAATGTCGTAAGTTGGTAACTTTTTGCTACCTTTGCGCTGTAATCAATACTTCAGAACATTATGGCAGATATAAAGGCTGAGTATCTGGCTTGTCCGATACGCAATGTATTGAGTCGTTTTGGCGACAAGTGGTCGATGTTGGTGCTCTATTCGCTGAACACCAGCGAGACGGGTGTGTTACGTTTCAACGAACTGCGCCGTCACATGGCGGACTGTTCGCAGAAGATGCTCTCGCAGACCCTGAAGAACCTGGAGCAGAGCCACCTCGTCCATCGCGAAATCTATCCAGAGGTTCCACCCCGCGTAGAGTATTCCCTGACCGACATCGGCAAGTCGCTCATGCCAACCCTCACCGCCCTTATCGCCTGGGGCAAGGAGCATTTCAGCGATGTGGTAACAGATTAATATACAAATTGATATGGTACAATAAAAGAGATAACACTTTTGGATTCCATTCTCAAAGAAATTAGTTTTTGGGGGTATTTTTGGGGGTAAATTTGGGAGTATCTGAGCATAAAAATAACGTAACTATCTGAAAATCAGAATAGTTACGTTATCCCAGCGGAGAGAGAGGGTCAAACACGGTACGTATAATAGGCTATAATAGACTATACCACGAAATTCATAACAATTCTTAAATACCTGAAAATCAGGCATATTTTCAGAAGGTTCAATATGCAGGCCACATTGGACTACATTTGTTAATCACGAAAAATATCACTACTTTTGTTCCTACTAATTTGTGGACATAGCGTTTAACAATGCTTAACTTGATATTCCTAAACTATCTGTTGAGCAATGATTATAACCTTATAAACAATTAGTAAAACAAAAGATTATGGATAAGTACAATTTTCGATTATCATTTGTTCTGTGTAGGGACAAGAATGGAACAAAGAAGGAGAACCTCCAAATTAAGGCCTCTATAAGTTTTGGAGGTCAGCGAGTTTTATATTACATCGGCTATCGTGTTGATAAGGACAATTGGGAAGAAGAACGGCTAAAGAATGGAAAACGTCATCAGTATGTGAAAACTAACACCTTCAACCGTCAGGGTGTTGATTCGAAAACAATCAACTCAAAGTTAGCCCGTGTTATTACGGCGTGTGATAATCTGTTTAGAAGATTTGAAGGCGAAGGAAGACAGTTCGTTTCCACCGATGATGTTCGTAAGGGGTTACGTGAAGAATTGAATGACGTAAAGCCTCAACGCCGAATACCTCTGAAGGAGTATTATCTTGACTTCATCAAGACCCAAGGCAAAACAAGGCGTTGGAAGCATAGTACTTACATTAAGCATCAAACCATCCTGAGACATCTTAATGAGTTCCATCCTGACCTCTGTTTCGAGGAAATCAACGAGAACCTTCTGAACGAGTTTATTGACTTCCTCCTCTTCAAGAAACAACTAACCAACGGATATGTATCCAAGCTTTATGACAACTTGAGATGGTTTTTCAATTGGGCGACGGAACGGGGCTACAATAAGCGAGATGACTACAAAAAGCACCATCCGAAGTTCCCCGGTACCGCTGAGACGGACAATAGCAACACTTTCGCCTTAACAAAACAGGAGTTGATGCGAATCTATAACATGGACATCAAGCAGCAATCAATCGCTCAGGTTCGTGATGTATTCTGTTTTTGTTGTGCCACATCTCTTCGCTACTCAGACGTTAAAGCATTAAGGTGGGATGATGTCCATGATGGAATGTTGGATATTACCACAGAAAAGACAACAGACCACCTTGTCATCCCTCTATGTGGCATGGCATTGGAGATTCTCAAGAAATATGAAGAGAACAGAGGGTATACTGAGCAAGTCCTCCCTGTAATTTCGAACCAACGTTACAATGAGCACTTGAAGACCTTGGGAAAGATGGCCAACCTGTATGACACGGTCATTAGGACTACTTATAGGGGGAACGACAAATACGTTGAAAAGCTGAAGAAATGGGAACTCCTATCCTCTCACGTTGCCCGACGCACATTTGTAACTATCGGTATATCTCTTGGAATCCCAAGCGACATCATCAGGAAGGTCACAGGGCATAAAACGCACAAAATGATGGACCGATATGAAAGACTCTGCGCATCCGATATAAAGGAAGGCCTGAAAGCTTTCGACACTATCAGCGATGACTTTGCAGACAAATCAACAGTTTTTGATTTCGGCATCAATGACGAAGAATGTCATACCCTTGGAATCCCTGTTCAAGAAATGTACAAGCATAAGGTTGAGCAAGATAGACAGTTAGCTCTACTTGACCTTGCCCTACTCTTCTACATCCGAAAGGATAAAGCGACCTCATTTGATTATGCAACACACCTCAATGACAGGCATAGAGTTCAATACCTGAATGTTATTCTTTCTCTTAAACCGATTGAGCGGGGGCTGTAATGGTCCTCGCTCAATTGTTATGGATGTTTGGGCCACAAAAAGTCATTTCTAATGCAGAAGGGACAGACCGAGGTAAGGAGCTCTGTCAGCGTTTTTTGTTGATGCCTTCCCGTCAGACAAACTGTATCTTAGGAAAGGCACATGACCTCATGAACGCATAATTGTAGGCCATCAGGTTCAGGACCTTGCCTTCTGCGTATTCGGTCAGGACGAATTGGTTAGGATGAGCCATGTTCCACTCTGTGACCATCTGTACCCAATTGGGAATGGACTCAATGTAGTGGTTCTCGTTGAGCCATGCCTGTAATGCAACCTGTGCCAACCATAGGTCATCCCACGTACCTCCATCCTCATTGACAGTCTGTCCATGCTTGACATAGGTCTTGACAATCTTCAAACGGCACAGGCTGTACAATTCAATCTCAAGGGCGAAAGCATCAACCCTATGAAACTGTCCGTCGTCATTGGTACGCGAGATGTACAGGAAGGATGGTACAACCTTGCCCGCTGCCACATCCTCAGGTCTTAACTTGGTAGTCCACACTTCAGCGTACTGACCAATAGAGACCTTCGGATGTGTTAGACGGCAAGCCCGGCGGTGGAGGAAGGACATATCCATGATGACAAGGATTTAGAGGAAGTCACCGAAGATAAGTTCCCATATACCGCCGATAATGGCTACGATGATGTCAAACAAGAAGTAAACAATCCCGGCAATCAGCAGAATGATGATAACTGTAAACATGTCATTGCAGTTTTAATATTACACGAATTAGTGGCACTATCAACTTGAGGGTATATTTGGGTGTGCCCACTGTACCCGGATACCGAACCCCAATTGGATAATTGTCGTGATACAACTGATAATCCCCCATTAGGTTGAATTCATCACTGATGAAAGCGTAAGTATTCTCTTTATCGAACTCAGTAATTCCTTTGAACTGATTGTCCAACACCTGATGGCTATCACTGCAAGTACCTTGTGGGAAAATGAATTCAGGATTAATCAAAATCTTCTGAAAGCCGTGCATCTGCTCGGCAATCATTCCACCAATTCCCACACCAACAATAACGTCAGGCTGCTCGTTGTTACATTGCTCAGTCACCTTTAATAGTACTATATCCGTCGGTTCCAAGTCATTTAGAGCCATAATCTCTGCTTCAGGAAGAGCAGCTCGGAAATCATCTGCTGTAATGGCAGTCCCTGTCGGAGATATACCATTCAATAATAATAATTTCTTCATAAAATCAAATTTTATATTAAATCGATCTTTTTCGAGTAGTTGGGAATTTTTGAGAAGACTCGTATGTCAGGGTATACGTCCCATTCAGCCCCATCGTCAGCAATCTGCTCATACTCCCTCAGTGGTTGGAGTCGCCACTTCCTAAGGTCTTTCCTGCGTGCCTTCTTCTCCATCGGCACAAGATACCACGTACCGCCACCATTTACGTACTTTACATAGGTCGCCCAATGATGATGCAGATATCGCCAAGTCGCAGAGATATGATTCCCGAGTTCCATTACACGTGAATAGTCGCCACGGCTCTCATCCCATATTATTTTGGATGACCACAAGTCAATGGAAACGTGCATCTTGGTCAGTTCCTTTTCCATCAATCGGTTCTGCTGATACAGGTGTTTGAGAACCTTTCCCCGGTTCTCTATCAGCCTTCTCCGCGTCCGTCGTTTGGAAGGCAATCTGTAGTCCATAATTATCTGCATCTCCTCCTGTCTATCCATGACTTAATCTATCTATAATCCTTTGTGCAGTCTGCCTGTTGACAGGTATCGCCTTACCCTCTCTGATGAGTCTAAGGTTGCCTTGGGTCATCGGATGCCCGGCAAGATGAGTACCACGATAGTCTATGGCGAAAACAGGCTTGTGGTTCTCGATGGCAGTCCTGATAGCATGCATACTGCCACCCTTCTTGTTGTCACTCTGCACCAACAGGACAGCATCTGCAAGACCTGCTTGCAGGCGGTCACGCTCTACCAAGTTAGTTGAACTCTCCTGAGTGCCGGGGACGTACTCAGACAGGAGTAGTCCGCCTTCTGCAACAATCTGTCTCATTAGATAATCGTTGTTCCGAGGTGTCATGTCAAGACCAAAGGCGGTGATGGAAGTTGTCGTTCCTCTTGCAGATAATGCGCCGTTGTGGGCAGCGGTGTCAGCACCGATGGCAAGACCGCTTATGATATTACAGCCTTCCTTTGCCAAGAACCGGGCGAAGAACTCTCCGTCGGCATAGCCTTCCTTTGTTACTCGACGGGTACCAATAACTGCTGCGCCGGGCATCGAACAGACCTTCTTGATGTCACCCTTATAGAAAAGGAGGACAGGACAGGATTCTTTACCTTGCTTGATGAGGCTTCGATATTGCATTGGAAAGTGGTCGTCACCGAAGATGGTGATGCCGATGTTGTGCTTGGCGCATTCTTCTATAATACGTTCTGCCTTCGCCCGACAATGGGTGAAGTCCGAAAGGTAGTACTCAGGTATATCGTTGATGTAACCTTCATCAAAGGCTGCGTCAACCAAGTCCATCAACTCCTTGTCGGTTGCGATGGACAAATCATTCTTTGCAGCGAACTTTATAAGCCCCAAAGCCTGCTCTCGCCCGAAATCAGGAAGATGCAGTGCTGTCAGTATTCTTCCTTTGCTAATTGCCATAATTCCGTCTTTTGCTTTACGTTGCAAAAGTCGGAAAAAACGATGAAACAGGAGGAAATTTTCCTACGTATAACGCACTTTAAACGCAGAGGGCTATACTTTATACAGACTCTCGTTGCCTTTTATTTCGTCAGGTAACTCAATGAATTTAGCAGGCAGACTGATGCTATACATATTCCCCAAATTGCGGTTGAGTTCAAGCACATACCAAACCAAATCGCGAGGGTCGTCAGTACGTCCGATGGATGCATTATAATCAGCGAACGTACTTTCAATTGTACGGTTTAGCGCAGGCCTGTACTGCTTAAAGAAGTATTCACTTCGCTCCCGGATGGTCTGCTCAAAGATGTCAGGGTCCGTGGGATAAAGGAGAGCAAACAAATTAGTGAATATGCGTGCATCGTGACTCAACTGTATACGGGAAAAAAGGAGCCGTGGGTGAAGAAGGAAAAACAGGTAAATTACCTTACATGGGCGCATATTGAAATTGATGGGCACCTCGTCTCCATTTCGAAACTTCAAGAAAATGGTATACCGACCTTCTTTAGATAGGTCTTCTTTTGTACTTTCCTTGACCACAACCGTTGCAGATGGTTCTCCTTTGAAGAGGGCTGACACCTCAGCCTCATCCATAAACTCTCCTTTTATTGCTTGAAGGCTCTCAGGCGTAGTTGCTACGTGGGTCAACAAGATTTGAAACAGTTTGTCATACCCATCCTGAGAGAGGTTCTGCCTTAGCAGAGCTCCCATCATCTGATAGTCGCCATTGCCTCGGATTAACTGTTCAAGAAGGTAATCGAGACGAAAATTCCCCGTATCGAACTCGGACTCCTCATCATAATTCTCAAAATGTTTGAGGTTATCAAACGGACCTGGGGGAAGTTGTCGGACATGTTCCATGATGACACTCATAGTTCGAGCATCACGTTGAGCAACCAAGCGGCTCAGGATGGAATTAAGCAGTCCGTTGTATTCCATGTGGTCTCAATTATACTGCAAAAATACGAAAAATAATTGAGACCGCCCCGTTATACGTGAGAAAGTCTCCGATTTTTATAATATTTTGGCCTATCTTCGCGGCAGAATTACAGAATAATGCAGATTTATGAAGAAAAGAGAAACAAGACACGGGACCTATATCGATGAATATGGCGGCGAGTATAGCATGGATGGGAAGACCCTCTACCATTACAGACAACTAACTCCTGATGCCACCTTATATAAGGTACAGGAGGGATGTGAGGTCATCGGAAGGATGGCATTCAAGAATAGTAATCTGTCTGAAATCCTGTTGCCTGACACGGTTACAATCATCCGTGACCAAGCATTCTTCGGCTGTTCGCAGCTCAAGAGAATGAACATTCCCCGGTCACTGACGGTTTTTGAGTTGGAACACAGCCCATTTCCTTCGTCTTTTTCAGACTTGCGCGGGGAAAGTCTCCACTATCTGAACAGAAACGGAAGCCTCTACAATTCAGATATGAGTGAACTACTGCTGTGTTACAAGGATCGGGAAACAGAAGAGGTACCTCAGACTGTAAAAAGGGTAGCTCAACAGGCATTCATAAATCGTCTCAACTTGAAGGAAATCATTCTTCCTGACGGCTTGGAAACCATTGGTGACGCAGTATTCATGGGTTGTGTTGCTCTGACTACACTCACCATCCCTCAGACTGTAACAGCAGTAGGAAAACGGCTATGTTGGGGATGCCATTCTTTACAAGAGATAGTGTTGCCACATAGCATCAAAGAGGTACCGCCCTTCGCATTCTTTTCCTGTGACCTCAGAAAGGTTGTATTGGCTAACGGCGTTAGAAAGATAGGAGAACACGCCTTTGGTGCGAACTTCGCTTTGAAGAGTATCTACATACCTCATTCGGTTCACTCAATCGATGCGTCTGCTTTCGAAAAATGTGAGAGTCTTGAAAATGTGCATCTCCCAGAGCGAATGGCCTCAATTGAAAGGTCTGTCTTTGAGGACTGCAAGGCTCTGAGGACTATTGAAGTCCCCTCCTCTGTACACCGCATAAAGAGCAAGGCTTTTAGCGGTATTAAGAACATAAAAGTGATTATCAACAAAGGGCAGACCATTATTATCAGCGATGACGCATTTGAAAGTGAGGACTGCCTAACAATAATAGATTAAAGAATGATACATGGATTAAAAGTATATGAAAGCCGAGAGTATCGAGACCTCAGATACTCCATCTGTCACCTGATTCGAAAGGGGGGCAATGAGACAGCTGTTCAAAAGGGTCTTGAAATCAGGCGCAGAATGCTCGAGGAGTCCTTCGAGTACACAGAAGAGAATAAAGAACAGCTTAAAGTCTTTTGCGCCCGGCTGAACGATGTCGTCATTAAGCTATACAGGAAAGCATGGCCCATGTATATACAGCTCGCTCAGACAGATTTGACGAAGGACATTGCTTTGGTTGCCAAGCTAAGAATGAGTTATCCCGAACTTCACCCTGTCCAAGATGAAGAAGAAAAAGAGGTTTGGAATGCCCTTCAAGAATACAGATATAATCCGGGATTTTACGATGCATTTACCCTAATGCTCCGCACAGGACATCAGGAAGTCTATAATGAGGACGCCATTCTTCAACTTCATCGGAATGATGAGCCATGGGACGAGCAATTGCCTGATGAGTGGAATCAAGACCTCCCGCTTACAATGCTCTTCCACCATTGGCATTCTCACTCTTTCTTCTCTCTTTATGACCTCATGTTCATCCGTGACATAGAAGGTCAACTACGAATTGAACTTGATGACATAACACAGAAAAAGACGATATGAATAATGGAATTGGGTTGGCAGTTTATGACTGTCAGGAATATAAAGACTTTCGATACAGGCTCATGGAAGACGATGAAGTCAACGACTTCAACCTCAGGCACCGCAAAAGCCTTCTCAATGATGCTTTTATCTACAATGAGGGGAACGCTGACTTGATGCATGAGTTGTCCGTTAGCCTATGCCATGCTATTGCCGACCTATACAAGCGTTGTTGGTCTGTTTACAAAGCTGTCCATGACTCAGATGTCGGCAGCAGGATAACGGTTACAGGGACAATAATGCCGACCTTTCCTCGTAGTCATCCGAGATTCTGTGATGAGGAGGAGGAAATTGTCAACTCGCTCTGTGATGGCACTTACAATCCTTCTGTTAATCTCATACGTGGTGTCTTCATTCAGAGTGAGAAAGAGGACTATGACGAGACTATCTTAGGCATGGAGAAACTCTTCTGTTCAACGGATGAATGGCTCTGTGGAAAGCAGGTTCCCCGGCTTCTGAACTTTTGGTTAAACCATACCAACTACGCCCTGTATGACCTACTGTGGGTTAGAGAATATACGTTTGAGATAGACGTTGACATTGATGGTATCCACCTGTAAGAAAAGACATGCACTTAACGGAGCGAGACTTAGGACCTTACAGGAGGAAGAGGGAGTGGCCAATGGTCACTCCCTCACTATAATATTACTTCTTTATGGACGATAAGTCCCGCTCTCCAACATGTCTACAAGTTTGTCGCAGTACATGTCAATAACATCGTGGGCTTCTTCCAATGACAATCCAACTGTTAGGGCTTTCTTGGATGAGATAATCTGAGGTCTGCCGTTGCGCTCTACAACATAACATTCGTCCTTAGTAGGAAAACCGAATTGTTCTATGAGACATTGAGGGTCACCATAATCCAATTCGATGCCTTCCTGATGTTTTGGCATCTCAGAAAATTTCCTTATGATGTCTTGGCTTTCGCTCATCTTTGTATATGTTACTTTAATGTCACCTTTCTACCATTGATGAGATATAGTCCCTTGGGGAGTCCATCAAGCGTTGTAACCTGAGAACGCACCTTGATTCCGTCTAAAGTATAAACGTCGAAGGGTTTACCGTCACCATTGACAGTTGCGATGCCCGAGGTCTCTCCAATGGTCAGGGTACCATTAACATAATTGAATGTGTAATTCTGGGCGGAGCCCCCACTCACTGTGATAACATAGTCTCCCGCAGGGCTGTCCTTCTTGGCATCAGTTGTTGCAACCGGGAGAGCTGTCAGAACAGACTCGGTCTCGTCCAACTTCCATCCTGAGTAGGTGAGCTCGAATGACGGATTGTCTTCACCTTCCTTGCGTGAGTAGGACTTGGCTGTTACAGTCAACGGAGCCTTGGTGATGGTCAATGTGCCCTCGACGAAGGTGGCATAGGTATTAGCCACGTCGCCCCGGCTGACGAAGATTGGATAAGTACCCGCAGGAGAGGTGGCTGTTGCATCACAGGTGATAACGGCATTACCATCAGCAGTGCCACCTGTCACCTCGTACTCAAAGGTCGGGTTGTCTTCGCCATACTCGCGCTCGTAACTCTTGGCTGTGACAGTGATGACATCGCCGCCGGGCAACTCTACGATATTGGTGAAGTCGCGCCATCCGACAGTTGCTTGGTAAGCCGTCTTCTTCATGTAAGGCACATACAGGGTAGCGGAAGTCAGAACGTTTGCCGGGAAAACATTGTAAATCGAGAAGGGCTCGTCGATGTTAGATGTGATAGTGGTCAAACCATTACAACCATCAAATACTTGCTCGCCGATGCTGACTATACTGCCCGGAATGGTCACTGCGGTCATGCTCTCACTACCTTGGAACGCTTGGCTACTGATAGATGTGACAGCGTAGGAGTTGCCTTCATAGGTAATAGATGAAGGTATAACAACCTCTCCTGAGTATTGACTGCTGCCACTTGTAAACTCAGCAGTCTGTTCATTGGTGTCAACGTTGTAAGCAAGTCCGTCAACCTCGGTATAGGTTACTCCATTCAACGAATAGACATAACTGTTGTTTTCATAGGTCTCAGGCGTGATTCCTTGATAGTAAATGGCCTTGCCACACACGACAACTTCATCACCCAATTGAACTTGCAAACCTCCTTCAATATAAACCTTGTTACCAAGGTGTAGAGTCCTGTACACGTAGAATAAGTCGCCTGAAGTTGTTCCGTCATCAGAGATATAGAACGTCGCATTGCCATACTGAGTGGTAAACTCATTAACGATAGCACATATTTTACCCTTTACAACAATGTCGCTACTTGAGATGGCATCAGGAACAAGCCCTTTGATGAACGAGTTTGCTGCCGATGCATTATATGGGTCGGCTAACGTGCCACTTCCCTTTGGCTCTACGACTGTCGCAGTGTGGCCATTCAGACTGTATATAAAGCTACTCTTCTCCATGGTCTCAGGAGTAGTTCCTTGGTAATACTTTACCTTACCACATAGAATGACCTCATCCCCAACTGCTATCTGTGTGTCTCCATCAAGATAATTTCTGTTACCTACATAGAGAGTTCTATATGCGTACAATTGTTCGTCGGCATCAGTACCTGTCTCGGAGATGTAGAAAGTGGCATTACCATAACGCGAGGTGAACTCATTCTTAATCGAACAGATACGCCCTTTTATGTAGATATCTTTGTCAGAAACGCCATCAGGACCTAAGCTCTTGATGTAGTCGTTGGCGGCTTTGGGGTTGAAGGGCGAAGACAACGTACCGTCACCTGTAGCAACCTCTGAGCCGGGGATAGGTTTGATTGTGCCAAATCCGCTCCATGGTAATGTGTTGCTATAATCAATATAGCCTGCGACAGGAACATATAGCGTTGATGACTGCAAGGAATAGTTGTCAAATGCATTTGGTGCCGTAGTGGGTACCGAAGGTGATAAACAGTAGACCTCCGTTAGGTTTGAACAACCATTGAAGATGTCATTACGCACCTCAGTAACTCCTGCAGGAATGGTAATTTGAGACAGTTTCTCACATCCATAGAATAAGAAACCGTCTATAAGAGAAACTCCACTTGGAATGTTGACTGTGGTCAGATTCGAACAACCTTGGAACGCCCCTGGACCTAATACTGTAACACTATTGGGAAGTGATGCAGTCACTAAACCGCTGCATCCGCAGAATGCGGCATTGCCTATTGTGCTTACCCCTTCAGGGATGGTTAAAGAACTAATACCGCTAAGTCCATAAAAAGCGAAATCGTTTATAGCAGTCACTCCGTCGGGAATAACCAAATCTTTCACCTCCACATTGTTCAGGAACAAATTGTGGGCATAGTATAAGGGATTGTCTATGGGCTGCTTAAAGACAATTCGACACCATGCGCCGAGGTCGTGAATAATTATAGAGGACAAATCAACACAGCCTTCAAAGACGTTACTTTCTATTGTTGTTACTGTCTCAGGAATTGAGATAGTTATCACTCCTGTATTGTTATAGAAGGCCAAATCGCCAATAGTAGTTACGGTAAACTGTTCTCCGTTATGGCTAACGGTTGAAGGAATGATTACGGTGCCCCCATAACCATTGGTCTTCCTAATAACTGTGGCAGTTTTATCGTCTGAAAGGTTATAGTTGATGCCATCAATATTAACAGACTGTGCAACGAATCCGTTCACGGAATAGACATAGCTATCCTTCTCATGCGTTTCAGGAATATTCCCTTGATAATATATGACTTTGCCGCAAACTATCACCTCATCGCCTTGGAACAAACCCACATCACCATCAACGTATTGACGGTTTTCAAGGTATAGAGTTCGGTAAACATAGAAGGTCTCTTCGGGATTCCGCCAATCATCGGCGATATAAAATGTGGCATTACCATAGCGGGTAGTGAAGTTGTTCTTGATATAAGAGATTTTACCTTTCACATATATCACCTCGTCAGAGACCACGTCGGGGTCCAACGATTTAACATATGCATTAGCGGCAGCCGCATTAAAAGGGTCATCCTTCGTTCCGCTTCCTGTCGGAACGCTCTCTGCAAGTGCCACGATTGGCAGGAATGCAAGCAGTAGTAGATAGAGTTTCTGTTTCATATCATTTTTGTTTTTTTGTTTATATGCAGTGCAAAGATAGGTCTTATGAATCTAAAGGATGGGAATAATCACACGTATAATCGTTTTTCTCACCCTCAATCTCACGTAGCCGGGCAAGTGCATCTCGGCTTGTATGCCGTCCGAACAGGGCCAAGGAATACCATGCTTTAGCACACTCGCGGTCCCACATCATCATGTTATATGCATCTGAGTATTCTATGGGCGACATATGGGCATTAGGATGAAGAGCGTTACGTTCTATGGCCTGACCGATTTGGAATTGAACCGAGGATTCGCTGAACCGGGCATTGATGTCGGTGAACTGTTCGAGTGATTTCCTTACCTTCGGATACTTCGACAAGATGAAGTTTGCATCGTCATGAACATAGACTTTCTGTGGTACGCCCCGACTGTCAAAAACTCCTTCGCCTAATATAGGGTAGTCATAGTAATGGTCGAAGGCAACTGTATGGAGCTTAGGACATCCTGACAGGTTGCCGTCGCCAATGTCCCGTACAGACAGTCCAAAGACTACAAGATGGAGGTTGGGACAGCCACTGATTGCGGAAGGATCGATTAACTTGGAATCGACAGAAAGCCCTTTCAGGTTGGATAGGTATGAGAAGGCATTCTCCTTTACCACATCAATGGAACCTGGGATGTCGGCATATTGGACATCAGAAAGACAAGCAATCAATTCTGTCCGTTCTGCCTTCCTGATGAAGAATGAGTCTGTCATCACACTATAGTTTGGAGACGAGCAGATTATCTTTTCAATAGGCGTAGTTGCAAAGGGATTAATACCTACCTCGTTCAAACTACATCCTAAGTCAATACTCCTGAGATTACTATGAATGAAAGCATGGTAGCCAAGTACCCTAAGATTAGAGAAGTGGAGTTCTTCAATTCCATTTGCCTGCCAAAAGGCTTCCTCTTCAATGACCTCAACGGATAACAATTCAGGGGTGATGGCTGCGGAACAACGCTCGAAGGCATGTTTCTTAATTATCTTCACGCTCTGGGGGATGTGTATCTTACTTGCTGACCCCAACTGTGACATCCGATGGCAGAAAGCACTCTCACCAATCACCTCCGTCCCTTCGGGGATGAAGTACTCAGTGCAATCAAGCGGTCCCTGTACCAATATCGTCCTGTCGGATGAGTAGACTGCACCATGCCTATCGGTGTAGTAGTCACTCATGTTACATCATTCTTCCTCTACAAAGAGTTGCTCGAATTCATGTAGCAGCTCTTTCATGCGCGGGTGCGAACCTTTTTCTATTATAATGCGTTTCAAGTTGGGACAGTCCTTTAACACATTGCTCCCCATCGAAAGGATGGATATAGGTATGGATAACTCCGTCAGCCAATCACATCCCCAAAAGGCTCCATCTCCTATCTCTATAACTGACGAAGGAACTGACAGCTTGGTAACTCGACAGAACCTAAAGGCTCCTTCACCAATCCTGACAAGTCCATCAGGGAGGACTATTTCAGTCAACGAGTTACAATTGTTGAATGTATAGTCGTTGATATTCCTGATACCTTTGGGTAGGCTAAGTTTGCAAAGGGATTGGCATCCCCAAAAAGTCCCTTCACCAAGATAAACTATGTTCTCTGAAAGGGTAACACTCCTAAGGTTGGGACAGTCCTGAAAGGCATAGGCACCAACATGGGTAACAGTATTGGGCAACTTTACTGTCTCGATGTCCATCCGGGCAAAGACCTCGTCAGCGATGACCTCAACTCCATCTTTGATGACGAGTTTAGTTTCGTAACCTTCGTAGCCGATGAGTTTCTTCCCATCTGCCGTATAAGCGAACCCTTTCTCATCTTTGACAGCATTTCTTCTGTCTTCATTCGTAACGAATACAATGTTATTGAACTGTTCCATACCTCTTTATTTTACACATAATACATTGGGGTGAGGTATAGAATATAGCGCACATAAAAAGTGTGGACCATTCCTCGGAACGGAGCCTTAGGACTTGCTCATGCACTCGGAATACGCCCACACCCCAACACATATTTTCATACGGTTGTATATAAATGTAGGCGTTTGCCAATTAAAGCCGAGTGCATATTCAAATGCGAGTACGCCATTGCTGACGCGAGCGAAGTGTCCTAAGTTTCGTTCTTTAACCTCGATTAGCTAACGCTATTTTACCCACAAAATAGACTGTTCAGGCCACTACCATCCCAATCTGTTTGCAAAGATACGGATTTTCTCGTAACTTTATTCAACTTGCCCATGAAAAATAGTAAATGTTAAGAAATGCAGCATTTTAACATTGGCCCGCATTTGAAAGCTTTATTTGGCCTTTGTATTGAAAAAACTAAAAAGATATCGATTAATTTTGCGGGTACATTAATGATAAGACGATTATGGATAATATGTTTAACTACATCAAGCAGATTCTGTCAGCACAGCCGACTATCTTATCGGCCTGGGGCTTTGATGAACCTGTTCCATTCCCCGGCGGAATGCTCTTCCACGTGGATGGCTTCAAGCATCAGGGGTATGTCCAAATTTTGTACGATGAAGGTGACGATGCTTTCATAGTAGTTCTACTTGATGAGTACCTGAATGCTCATGCCCGGTTTGAGAATGTCTACATTGACCAACTCGTCGATGTCATCGATAAGGAGGTTGAACGGACGGATGATTATGACGAGCGGGTGAAAGAGTTCCTTCTCAGTGTTCAATTTTGATTGGATGTATTCAGAAAACAATTATTTGAATACTTGTACCCAAAATATTCACAAAAGTCTGTGCTTTGGAATGATGAGGGACCCATGATTTGAATCTGACTAAGTAGTCAAGAAAGTCAAAGATAAAATTAAAGTTTAAAAGTGTGAAATATGAAACAAGCAGTAATCTACGCACGAGTTAGTTCAGTCGGCGACAGACAGTCAACAGACCGACAGGTATTAGATTTGCAGGAGTATGCCAAGTCTGCCAAGTTGGATTTAGTCCAAACCTTCGAGGAGCACATTAGCGGTGCAAAGAAAAATCAGGAGCGGCCTGTGCTGACACAGGCAATTGATTATTGCAAGGAGAACGGTGTAGAGATGCTCCTTTGTAGCGAGCTCTCTCGAGTTGGTCGTTCTTCGTTCGAGGTCTTAGCGACGGTGAAGGACCTGATAGACAACAAAATCAACCTATACCTTCAGAAGGAGAAGTTCACCCTTCTTGACGACGAAGGTAAGCCGAGCATGCTCGCACCTATTATCATTAGTGTTCTCTCGACCTGCGCTCAACTTGAACGAGACAATATTCAGTTCCGCTTGAACTCAGGCCTCAAGCGGTACATTGAGCGCGGTGGCGTGATTGGCCGACCAAAGGGGAGTGGCAAGACTCATGAAGAAAAGCGAGAGCAGTACAAGGAGATGCTCGCGTACCTGAAGAAGGGTTATTCTCAACGTATTGTCGCCCGGCTAAGTAATGTGAGTCTGAGTACGGTGGAACGATGCGTCAGGGAATTTAAGGAGGAGCTTCAATGAAGGGGCTCCTCCTTATTATATTATACGTGGGAACTCGGGGAACGGACTGAAGGGATAATCATACCTTTGCATCGCAATAAGAGAATGGTACAAATATGAAAAAGGTGTTTTATAACAAACTGCCCGAACTGTCCGACTATCAGGCGAAGGAGGAAAAGGTTCAAACCTGTTGGGCGATTTTCAGCCGTGATGCTGATGGGAGTATCGCAATCGACAAGTGGAACTACAGCAAGCTGTTGGAAGTGGCAATGGATGCTGTTCCATTCAAGGACGGCAACCTTATGGGATGGACGATGACGGATGGCACCTCAGTCATCCCGCCTTGGTTCGACCAAGTCGAGCTGTGTAAGCATTTCCTCTTTCTTCACCATGGGAGCCACTACACCACGGTGTCTCACGGGTGCTGTTCGCCTAACAGGAAGGACGAGGACCGGGAATACTTCGTCGCCAATGGACTCTTGGGCTTGCGCAATCCTAAGACAGGCGAGCACCTGTCACCTGCCGAGTACGACTACATTTATAATTGGGGTGAGGACAGCGATGTCATCTACACAGTTCGTGATGGCGTTCCTCGGTATTTCAACCACAAGTGGGAGCCAATATTAACCGAGTGGCGAAAGATCGATGATGCCAAGGACGATGACGAGCCTTACTTCCGTTCAGAGCGGCAGCGGTTACCGTATCTCATCCTGACCGAGTCTGTTTCCAAGCCTATAGACCATCAGTGCTGTTGGGCATATAACCGATGGGTACGCCTTGACCGCATCCACAAGTCGGAGGTCAGGGACATTATGTGTCAACATTGCGAAATACAACCTGTCCCCGATGATGTCTGCTACGAGTTCTATTCGCCCGACACCTATATCTACTCCGCCCGCTGTGTTCGGTCAAGGGCATGCAATCCCATCCGTGATTGCTTCCGTCAACTGTCCGAACTCAACTGTTACCAAGGGACGTGGCAGTACCTTACGAAGATATGGGTTCATCCTAACACGACAGTGCCAATGGCGGAGCTCAGGAAGGTGTGGCGGGTCTTTGCCATTCAACGGAACAGTATCTTCCCCAATGACCTGAAGAACATCGGCATCGGGTATGATGAGACCTTGGCTAAGGACGAGGTGAAGATGTTTCAGTTGCTTTTCTTCGCGGATAGGTGGCCAACCCATGAGGAGGGAAGTTACAGTTTCTCATTGAGGGATGGCAACTTGGAAGACTTCAAGAAGGCGAGGATAGCCTTGGGGCTGCTTATTCGTCGGGTTTGGGCTGACAACAGCTATACCCAAGAGCAGAAGGAATGGCTCAGGCACGACTTATGGGAAGAACGTGTTGTCCCCGGCAATGAGACAAGTCAGCAGGAGTGGTACAAGGAAAAGCGGAAGTACGAGTACATATACAGCCGTGGTTACTCGACAAAGCCCACTTTATGGTGCCTATGCAACGCCATCTACTCGAACTATCGAAACGATTATTGGGGGCCTGCGCCGGGAATGCATATAGATGATTTAAAGTGGTGCTGTGCCAAGGTAAGATGGCTATTGGAGCATAATACCGACGTGAACTTCATCTGCAAGAACTCAACTCCCATGGACTTCCTCAGTGGTGCTCTCTACTTTGCCCGGAAACTGCCTAATGAGATACAGGCTCAGATTGAGCAAATGTACGACATAGTCGAGGAGTACGGCGGTAAGTTCTTGTTCACTATGTATGCCGAGGGAAGAGACCCGCTGACAGAACTATACTGTAAGTTCTAATTCTGTCGGTTTTTGAGCCATTGAAAAAGCCGAATATATAAGGAAAAGGGGGCATAAAGCCCCCCATCGAAGCCCCCACAATGGCAATAAGAAATGTTATGTCAGAAAGTTCATTTTTCAAGACCTATTGTGCTGTACATCCTGAGTTCAAATCTCAGTGTGCCGCTTTTTGGAACTCCCATCGTGGAATGGAAAGGGGCGATGCTCTACGTGACTTTCGTCATGCCTTCCCCGAGTACCATCGTGAACGCAAGGCTTATGACAAGAAGATGAAGAGACTTCGCAAGCAACAGACCTTTCAACCCAATCAGGTGCCCCTCTTTGACTGACCCTTACAGGTAATTCTTCAAAGTTCTCATTTCCCGGAGGATGATGTCTATTTTGGCTTCATCCTCTTTTTGTTTCTGTTCGGCCATCCAATCGCATCCCGCCATGAATGCCTCGCCGATAAGTCTGAGAACAGCATGCTCCCGAAATGGAGTCTCGTTCATATACCTGATGGCAGCCTTGGCACAGTTCTCTCTTGTAATCATACGTGGGTATTTATAGGTTATTTCATGTGTGCCCGCCCGGACGTGGTGTTTCATCATCTTCACTCCTGAGACAAGAGGTGGCGGCTGCCCGTTTCTATTTCGGGACTTTCCGCCGCCACCTCTGTCTCTATCGGCTGTGATGGTTCGCACGTCAGCCGTTCTCACGCGCACGCGGTATCTAACTCACTAACTTATGTACATTGATATCATTGATATCCTATGTAACTTATGTAACTAATGAAGAAGAAGTACAATATAATATATATCAAGTTGCACCCCCTCAGGCCTTGTTATTGATGCCGTTTTTTGTCTGTCTCAAACAGAATGATTCGGTCTAATTTTTCCTCTAATTTTTCCTAAACTTTAATCATACTAAGCACTAAAACCTTAATGATAAAGGTATCCAAAATTGGTCCGAGAGGATAAATACGGAACCACAACAACTTGCATTATACACATGGCTGCCACCGTCACAATTCGGCAGCCATTTTCCTTTTTTTCTGTAAAACCTAAACTTTGATGGTAATGTGTAACTACAACCTTAATAGATAAAACAAAAAAGTGGACGTGACGGTCCAAGAGTATAATGCATAAATTTCAAGTTTCCATCAGTTGGGATAGCTATCCCACAAAGGAAGATGCCATTAAAGCATATCCAAGCAGGTTTAATGTAGCACAGGCCAAAAAAGCAGGTGAAAATAGGAGTTGGCTACAATTCACCGAGGTTAATGTAACCTCGAGAGAACTATACCTATATGCTCTCCAAGGAAGAGCCATTGCGCATGTGTTTGACCATCCCGATACGACATACACCTTTCTCCTCGACACCAAACAGAAGAGGAATGAAAATTTCTCATTAGCAAACTGCTTGTTCCTCGACATAGATAACGCCCCTTGCTCAATGGATGAATACCTGTCAAAGTTACCAATAAAACCCACTTTTGCCTACCACACTTACAGCAACGGTTGTGCGGGAATCGTAAAGTTCAGGATGGTCTATGTTCTGACCCAACCTGTGACTACTGTCGAGGAATACGCTGCCTTGTATTGGGGAATGCGTGAAGTTGTGAGGGCTCATGTCGGTGATATGCATGGACTTGATGACAAAATGCAGTCAGCGAGTCAATATATCAATGGAACTACGCCTACTGAATACAATAGTCGGACGAGCAGGTATTTCGGCTTGGAGTATGACCCGTGCACTCTTCCACAGGGAACAAAACCATCAAAAAGTAAGAGCGTGACAAAGGTCGGAGTGACAAGTGGCATCAGATTGGGCAGGAGAGCAAGGAAGGTTGTTTTAAATCATGACTTCTTGAAAGATTTCCACACAATGGAACTCTCCGCATTTATTGACAAGTACAGGGGCGGATTCAATCATGAAAAATTCCACTCAGATAACGTTGAATACGATGAGAAACTTCATGCTTATATTGTTAAATCCGACAAAAAGCATCCTTTTGCACAACTGAGATACAAGTATAATAAAGGAAATCAGAGACTGAAATGGAAACACGGTGACCACAGAACTTGTAAGACCTATGTAGTAGCCATTACATATCATACTATCTATGGGAAAACATTGTCTGCCAATCATCTTCTTTTCCTTCTTGCATGGTATATCCACGAGAATTTTGTTATCAAGGATTGGGCACCTACATCCGGGAATGGGGATTGGAAGAAATTGGTAGAGAATACTGTCATCAAAGTCATTGGTTACAACATGTTTCAGGCAGAGTCTCAGAAATACTTCGTTGATAAGTCATGGTGCAGGCTAAACGGCATTGAACCCAAAGTCCACTCAAAAAAGGTATTTCAAGCTCTTCACATTCGTGAAGTGATGAGTGTCTGGGATTACAATAAAGGGGTTAGGACAAACGTTGATGCAATCAGGAAGATGGGAATTGACATCTGTGAGCGGACAGTCAAGAATTGGCGAAAGGAAGGGCTTGTTTAAGAACAGACGAAGACTATTAAGAAGTCTGCCCGGCAGGATTTAGTTCCTTACCGGGCAGACTTCTTAATCTATTGTTACAAGATTTACACAAGCTCATATCTCAGGTATTTCTTGTACAATACAGGATTGTCTTTCTGAAAACGTTCCGTGTCAAATCCGACAAGTCTTCTAATCTGATAGCCTTTTGCGGCTCAGTTGCAATAGTCCGTGTATGAGCTGACACACCGCCTACCCAAATATCATCATAAGACGATACATGAAGAACGGCAGGTCATGCACACCTCTGAGCTGTGCTCTGAAGCCTTTGATT
>Ga0247611_10003367_pt1 | contig 23778 bp, 25 predicted proteins | sample 177DNAGHGhighgp2_FD_192422 | JGI IMG/M metagenome (GOLD analysis project Ga0247611, IMG submission 192422) | Sheep rumen microbial communities from Palmerston North, Manawatu-Wanganui, New Zealand - 1770 DNA GHGhigh gp2 | ecosystem: Host-associated > Mammals > Digestive system > Stomach > Rumen... | reverse complement strand
ACAAGTTGCAATTAATAAAATTATAAGTATTATTCTTAATATAATTGTAATTATATATATGATTAATAATATTTTGGCAAATTTATTTTGAGGATATTTTACTCTTGTATAAATTGCTAAACCTAATCCAGCTAGTACAGAAAGTTTACTAATAGAATATAGAAAATCATATAAAAAATCTATTCTTAAATAATAAAATAAATATGATAATATTGAAGTTCCATAAACAAGAAATAATGATATCCAGCATGCTGTATTTGGATTAAATCCATTAACATTATTATCATTAGTATAATTAGTTTGAGATATTTCATTTAAATTATTATTGTTATTATTAACAGCTTTTCCACAATTAGTACAGAAACTATCTCCTTCTTTTAATTCTTTTCCACAATTAGTACAAAACATATTAACCTCCTTAATCAGGAAAACCAGAACAGTCACAATTTTGGAAAAATCCAATAATAATTACTATTCCTAAGAAAAGTGCAATAAACATAGCTGATAGTTGTATTATATTTGATAGGGCTCCCATAGTATCATCTATTGCACCTATTATTGTTATTACAAATGTAAATAATAAACCAATAGCAAATATTGCGACATATTTATATATAAAATTAATCATATCAGTATTATTGCTTAACAATGCATAAGCAACACAAAAACCTTCAATTAGAACAATTATTAATGATAGCCATATTAAACCCTCAATAATAAATTGTTTTTTTGTTATTTCTCCACAATTTTGACAATATTTATCAGTTTTTCTTAATTCATTACCACACTTGCTACATTTTATATATGACTCCTATTTTAATTATATTAGAGACATAAAAAAAACTCAAGAATCCTTGAGTTTATTTACACATGGCGCCCGATGCAGGACTCGAACCTGCGACCTAACGGTTAACAGCCGTGCGCTCTACCGACTGAGCTAATCGGGCAACTACAAGAAATATTATAGAATACCATTTTAGATTTGTCAACAAAATTATAGACTTTTATATATAAAATTGATAAAATTATCTTTGTAAAGGTGAATAAAATGGATAATATTGAAATAATTGATTTAGATAAAAAAGAAACTAAATATAATAAACCAAGTATATTAGAAATATATGGTGAAAACTTAAGTAAAAAAGAATATATAACTAATCCAGCAATTGGTAGAGATAAAGAAATAGAACAAGCAATAGAAATATTATTAACACCAGAAAAAAGTGCATTACTTGTTGGTAAAGCTGGTATTGGTAAAACAGCAATAGTTGAAGGAATAGGTTATAGAATGCATAATGGTACTATTCCAAATGCTCTTAAGAATTTTGAATTAATTAAAGTAAATATTTCTAGTTTACTTGGTGAAACAGTAGTTGATGGTCAAAATGAAAATAGACTTCAATTATTAGTTGATGAATTAAAAACTAAAAAGAATATAATACTATTTATAGATGAAATACATCTACTTGTTAATAGAAATACATCAAATATGTCTATAGATTTTGCTAATATGTTAAAACCAGGTTTAGACCGTGGTGATATAAAGATGATTGGTGCTACTACTAATGAAGAATTTGAAGCATATATATTAAGAGATAGAGCATTCTTAAGACGTTTTTTAAGAGTAGATGTATTAGAACCTACACAAGAAGAATGTGTAAAAATATTAATGGGAACATATCCAAAATATGAAAAGAAAACTGGAATTAAAATTGGATATACAGATTTTGTACGTGAAAAGTTATTTAGATTTATTGTACAAATGACAGATGAATATAAAAGAGTGTATGCTATGGGTAATAGATATCCAGATATAGCATTAACAATAGTTATGAGTGCATTTTCAATGGCATTATATGAAAATGAAAATGAAGTAAAAGTTAAACATTTTCTAAAAGCTATTACAAGAACTAAAGCTATATATGATGATACTAAAGAAAAAGAGATAGCTAAATTTAAAGAAGAATTTAAAGATTTATTAAGTGAAGAAAATGTTAATTTAGATGATTATCATTAATTAGATATAAAAAGTTAAATAAAAAATAATAAATTCCTAAGTAATAATTTAATTATTATTACTTTTTTATTTATTAAAATATAAATTTTGTGATTTGATTTTATATTTTTAAATACTTATACTTTCATTTAAAGGAGAGAGTATGAGACAAGCAATTAAAGTTAGAAATATTAGTAAAAGTATTAATGGAAAAATGATTCTTCATGATATTAGTTTTGATATTTATGAAGGAGAAATTGTTGGTTTAGTTGGACCTAATGGAGCAGGTAAATCTACATTATTAAAAGTTATGACTGGTTTATATAATTATGATTCTGGTGATATTTATTATTTTGATTATAATTTAAAAAATGATTTTGAGAAAGCTATGAGTATTATTGGAACTATTATAGAAGAACCTGCTTTATATAAAAATCTATCTGGTAAAAATAATTTAAAAATATTTAAAACAATGTTTAAAGGTGTAGATGATAATACTATTAGTGAAATAGTTAAAATAGTTGAAATGGAAAAATATTTAGGTAAAAAATTTAAAACATATTCACTTGGTATGAAAGAAAGACTCGCAATCGCAACATCACTTATTAACAAACCTAAAATACTAATATTAGATGAACCTACTAATGGACTAGATCCACTTGGTGTAAAAAATATAATGAGTATTCTTAAAAATATGAAAGATACAACTATTATTATATCTTCACATATGTTAAAAGAAATAAATGATATTTGTAATAAAGTTATTTTTATAAATAAGGGTAGAATAGTTAATATAAAGAATAAAGAATTAACTTCTAGTAAAAAGAATATTAAATTTGAAGTAGATGATTATTCAAAAGCAAAATTATTACTTAAAAATTATTTAGTTAATGATGAATTAGAAGTATATGAAAGTGATGAAGTAATTAGTAAAATAAATAAAGCATTAATGTTAAATGATATAAATGTATATAGAATATATGAAGATAATAATACGCTTGAAAATGAATTTTTTGATATGGTGAAATGATGATAAGTCTTTTAAAAAATGAGTTTTATAAAATAAAAATAAGTAAAATAATATTTACTTATATTATATATATAATTAGTTTAATTATAATTAATAAATATTCTAAATCTAATATATTAGATATGTCATATAATTTAATACCTTTTGTTGGAATAGTTTTAATTATATTATTTAGTGGTATTATATGTGAAGAAATAAATAGTGGAAATATGAGATATTATTTAACAAAGCCATTTAAAAGATATAAGATATATAGTGCTAAAATATTAGTAATTTTAATATATTTAATTATTTCATATTTAATTATTATAACTACATCATCTATAATATATGGAAGTATTGAATATAAGTATTTCTTTAAATTTTTTATACATATGATTCCAATAATATTTATTTCATCATTAGTATTATATTTATCTACTACATATAAAAATCATGTATTGGTATCTTGTATATCTATATTATTATTAACATTTTCACTTACTATATCTCAAATACTATTTGGTATTAAAATTAATATAGTTGAATACACTTTCTTACCTTATTTAGATTTTTCTATTTTTAATGATAGATTATTAATAAATCAAATGAATAAAGAATTAATGATTCATCTAAGTATAAATAGAGGTATTATTATTGATTTATTATCATCTATAATATTATTTGCATTAGGATTAAATAAATTTAAAAAAAAAGATATTAAAAATTAAAAATTAATGATAAAATATATTTAATAGGAGAGTATTATATGGAAAAGAGAATTGTTGTCATTGTAATTATTATAATGAGTTTTGTAGCGGGGTTATTATTTGGTATTTTTATTGTTCCACAGACTAATTTTTATAGATTTAGAAGTGAAAATATACCAAATATTAGTGTTAAAAGATATAAAGGTAAAGATTATTACATAATTAATGATTATTATAATGGAGATTATGATTATCAAACTTTAGATTTTAAAACTGCGCTTGAAAAAAGTAATGTGAGTCCTGAAGATACTATTAAGTTATTTAACACTACAGAAGTATTAAGTTATGATGAATATTCTAAATTTTGTGAAAGATGGAACCTTAATAAGAAATATACTGATAGTGATAAAAGATATATGGTAATTGCTTATTGGGAAAGAGGAGAGAGAACTGAAAGTAAACTAGTAAGTGTTGTTGAAAAAAATAACATGGTTAGTGTATATCTATGGGAAGAATACCCTGGTGATTTAGTAGCTCAAAGTGGATATTTTATGGTTATACCTGTTGATAAACATACATTTAGAAGTGAAGTTAATTTAGCTTATACTGATGCAGAATACAATAACTTATTAGAGCATGGTGATGTACATGGAGGTATGTATGTTGATAAACCTATAATATATATTTATCCAGAAAAAGAAACTAATGTAAGTGTTAAACTATCTAATCCTGAATTATTAACTGTTTCATATCCTAAATATGAGAGAGAATGGAATGTAGTTGCTTCTGTAAATGGAAATCTTTATGATAAAAAAACTAATAGAAATTACTATGGTTTATATTATGAAGCAAAAAATCATAATGTTAGCATTAGGGAAGATGGATTTATAGTAAAGGGTGAAGATAGTATTTCATTTTTAGAAAGTAAACTTTCAATACTTGGATTAAATGAAAGAGAAATAAATGAATTTATAATATATTGGTTACCTAAATTAGAAGTAAATAAATATAATTATATTAGATTTGAAACACAAGAAGAGATAGATGAATATATGAAACTTGATATAACACCAAAACCTGATTCTTTAATTAGAGTAGTTATGGATTATAAACCATTAAATGAAAAGATTGAAGTAAAAGAACAAAAGTTAATACCTCAAGTAAGACATGGATATAGTGTTATTGAATGGGGTGGAAGTGAAATTTAAAAAGGATTTTTAAAATCCTTTTTCTTTGTAATAATCTAATAATTCTTTAAATCTAGCATAATGAACAACTTCTCTTTGTCTTAAAAATGATAGTGGAGCTAGTAGTGATTCATCACTAGTTAAATCCATTAAGTTTTCATATGTAGCTCTTGCTTTTTCTTCAGCAGCTAAATCTTCTTGTAAATCCACTATTGGATTACCTGTTGATGCAATGTATGCGCTAGTATATGCAACACCATTTGCATCCATTGGAAATAAACCTTTATTATGTTGTGTATACCAAGAATCAAGTCCTGCTTCTTTTAATTCATCAATACTAGCATCTTTAATTAATTGTTTAATCATTGTACAAATCATCTCAACATGACCTAATTCTTCACAACCAATATCAGTAAGTAATGCTTTACCTCTATCATCAGGCATTGAAAATCTTTGAGTTAAATATCTTATGGAAGCACTTAGCTCACCATCTGGACCACCAAATTGTGTAACAAGTAATTTAGCCATTTTTAGATCTTTCTTTTTTACATTAATTGGATATTCAAGAATCTTTTCATATTTAAACATATTTATTCCCCCTTATCCCATGGCCATGGATTATTAATCCATTTAAAACTTTTATCTTCTAAACTACTAGAACATAATGGACCATATTTTTGTTCATATTGAGTTTTAACATCATGTAATTTCTTTTTAATAGTAAATAATTCCTTTTTAATTTTTTCATCAAATGGATGAGTATCTAAATATAAAATTAAATCTTTAAGAATAAAACTATACATTTGAACTTTATATAATAATTCATCTTTGATTGTATTTACTTTTAATTTATATACATGATTTTTATATTTTGAGTATAATTTATCAAATAAATTACCTTTATTAAAACCATCATCATAGTCATGTAAAGAATCATTTCTATTAAAATTAATACTATTGATATTAATATTAAAATCATTTTTATCTATATCATATTCATCAAAATAATTATTTGTTTCATCAAAAAACATATTTTCACCTTCCTAGACTATTGTATGTATTAAAAATATATAATGTATAGACATAAGTCTAATTAAAATAATGTAAATTAGACAAAAAAACTTGAACATAATTTTAATATAATGATACAATGTAAATGGTGAAGAAAAATGCAATATAAAATAACAGCTTATTCAGAAGATGATACAATTGAGTTAGCACAAAATATAGAATCAGAAAAATTTCCAAATATGGTTATTTGTTTAGAAGGAGATTTAGGTAGTGGTAAAACACTATTTACAAAAGCATTTGCAAAAGCAAATGGAATAACAGAAAATATAACATCTCCAACATTTACAATAATAAAAGAATATAGTGGAGAATTAAATCTATATCATATGGATGTATATAGACTTGCTGATATTAAACAAAATATTGGAATAGAAGAATATTTTACTAAAAAAGGAGTATGTATTATAGAGTGGTCTGATTTAATAGAAGATATACTTCCAAAGAATAGATTAGATATTAAAATTAAAATAGTAGATGAAAATACTAGACAATTTATTATTACTCCTCATGGTAGTAAATATGAAGATTTATGTGAGACAGTATTATGAGAAGTATTAAAGATGGAAATGTTGATTTTGAAATATTAAGAAAAGTTTTTCCAAATGAAAATTTATCTAATTGTGAATATCATTCTAGCGATAAATTGAATATGCCACCAGAAGAAGAGTATTATACTTTAAAAAAATTACAAGATATAAAGAATCATTTGATACAGTTAGCTAATAGTATGAGTGTTTCTTTAGATAGAAAAAGAGAAATAATTACTGCGATTAATAATTTATATGGTCAATATATTAGTGAACAACAAAAAAGAGAAACTGCTAATAAAAAGTTTAATTTAAATACTCATAGAGAAGAAAAAACAGAAAAAATTGATCAAAGTGAACTTGATTTATTAAAAGATAAATATGGTTTTGATGAAATGAGTGAAGAAGAGCAAGAAGATTTTATGAAAGAATATAATAATAGATTAAATAAAACTGTAGAACCAGAAGAATTAATAGATAGAGTTGAAGGACATAGAATTATGTGATTAACTCTTTTTTTTTATATTAATTTATTATAAAATATATATAATAGGAGAAATGAGAATATGAATGAGTTTGAAAAAATAAATGCTTATTTTAGAGCATGTAATTATTTATCTTTAGGACAGTTGTATTTAAAAGATAATCCATTATTAAAACGTCCATTAACACTAAATGATATTAAACCAAATGTAGTTGGACACTGGGGAACTGCTCCTGGACAAAATTTTGTATATGTTCATTTAAATAGAATTATTAAAAAATATAATTTAGATATGATATATATAAGTGGACCTGGTCATGGTGGTCAAGCTATGGTAGCTAATACTTATTTAGAAGGAACATACTCTGAAGTTTATCCAAATATCACACAAGATGAAGAGGGATTAAAAAAGTTATTTAAACAATTTAGTTTTCCTGGTGGGATTAGTTCACATGTAGCACCAGAGACACCTGGATCAATAAATGAAGGAGGAGAACTTGGATATTCACTTTCTCATGCTTATGGAGCAGTTTTAGATAATCCAAATTTAATAGCTGCTTGTGTAGTAGGAGATGGTGAAAGTGAAACAGGACCACTAGCTGCATCATGGCATTTAAATAAAATAATAAATCCACTTACAGATGGAGTAGTATTACCAATACTTCATTTAAATGGATATAAAATAGCTAACCCTTCAATATTTGCTAGAATACCAGAAGAAGAATTAATTAAATTCTTTGAAGGATGTGGATATCATCCATATATAGTAGAAGAAGAAAATATTATGAAGATGCATGAGTTAATGGCAAATACTTTAGATAAATGTATCAAAGAAATAAAAAATATTAAATCAAAAACTAGATTAAATAAAAGAGCAGTTTTTCCAATGATAATACTTAAGACTCCTAAGGGATGGACTGGTCCTAAAATGATTAATAATTTACCTGTAGAAGGTTCATTTAGATCTCATCAAGTACCAGTTACAGTAAATGAAGCTAATAAAAAGAATTTAGAAATATTAGAAGCATGGCTTAAGAGTTATCATCCAGAAGAATTATTTGATTCTAATGGAAGACTAAAAAAAGAATTAAGAAGTCTTGCTCCAAAAGGTAATAAACGAATGGGTGCAAATCCTCATGCTAATGGAGGAATGTTACTTGAAGAATTAAATATTCCTGATTTTAGAGATTATGCTCTTGATATAAAAAAACCAGGTGAAGTTATAGCCCAAGATATGATGGAGTTAGGTAAGTTTATTAGAGATATTATTAAACTAAATAAAGATAAACATAACTTTAGAATATTTGGTCCAGATGAAGCTTTATCAAATAGATTAAATCATGTATTTGAAGTAACTAATAGACAATTTAATGGAATTATATATCCTAGTGATGAATTCTTATCAAATACTGGTAATGTAATTGATTCAGTATTATCTGAACATATTTGTGAAGGTATGTTAGAAGGGTATTTACTAACTGGTAGACATGGATTTTTCCATAGTTATGAAGCATTTATTAGAATAGTAGATTCTATGGCATCTCAACATGCTAAATGGTTAAAAGTAACTAAAGAACTTCCATGGAGAAGACCAATATCATCATTAAATTATGTTTTATCTTCTTATGTATGGCAACAAGATCATAATGGATTTACTCATCAAGATCCAGGATTTTTAAATCATTTAGTTACTAAAAAAGCAGATATTGTAAGAATATATTTACCTGCTGATACTAATACATTATTATCTTGTTTTGATCATTGTATTAGAAGTAAGAATTATATAAATGTAATAGTTGCATCAAAACATCCAAGAGCTCAATGGCTTTCTATGGATGAAGCAATTAAACATTGTACTAAAGGAATTGGTAGATGGGAATTTGCAAGTAGTGATGAGGGTGTAGAACCTGATTTAGTAATGGCATGTGCAGGAGAGACTCCAACTATAGAAGCATTAGCTGCTACAAAAATATTAAAAGAGCATTATCCAAAATTAAAAATAAGATTTGTAAATGTAGTAGATTTAATGAAATTACAAAGTGTATCTAATCACCCACATGGACTAGAAGAAGATGAGTTTGATAGTATATTTACTAAGAAAAAACCAGTTATATTTGCATTCCATGGTTATCCACATTTAATACATCAATTAACATATAAACATACAAATAAAAACATCCATGTACATGGATATTTAGAAGAAGGAACTATCACAACAACATTTGATATGAAAGTTCAAAATAAATTAGATAGATTCCATTTAGTAATAGATGCATTAAAATATTTACCACAACTAGGAGATTCAAGAAGTGCATTAGTAGATTGGTGTAAAAATAAATTAATTGAACATAAACAATATATATCAGAATATGGAGAAGATATGCCAGAAATTAAAAATTGGAAATGGTAAAAAAATAAGCCTATTTATTAGGCTTTTTTTCATGTGAATATTTTATCCAAGAAGTAATAGCTTCTTTTATAAAAAATAGAGGTATAACAATAATAATAATTAATTCAATAATATATAATCCATTAATTTTAATCATATCAAAAAGTGATTTAAAATTATCAGCTCTAAGTAATATATAAGAAAACCATAAAGCCATATATGTATATAATATTGCAAGTACTAGAGTTTTATTATTTCTAATAAATAATCTAACTTTTTTATTAAACATTATTAAAAATATAACTATTACTATTGGTAAATAACTCATAAAATATTCTCCTTAATTAAAATATAATCATAATCACTTAAATTGAAAGTTCCATTACAATATGGACAAATACCACTATGATTAATATCAAGAGTTTTTCCACAATTAGGACATCTTCTTGCTTCTTTAAGTTCTTTTGAATTTCTTTTTTTTCTAAAAGTTAAACTATTAATTATTTCTATTCTATGATCATTAATACCACTTACATAGTTTCCATTATTATCAATAAAATAATCCATATATCTAGATGTTAATGATACATCAATATCAATATAATCATCAGTGATATTTATATTAGTTATTCTAGATGTTTTAACATTCATTTCATCAAATAAACGAGTAATATTTTTACTTTTATAATCACTTACAATACTATTATATTTATTATATATTTCATCACTTAAATAGTGTTTAACACTACTTATATCTCTTTGCATAATCGCATCAAGTAACATTATAAATATATGATCTACTCTACTTAAAAATATTGCTTCATTAAATGATTTATCAACATTAATTAATTCTTCCATTATTTTATCTCCTTATCTTTATTAGTTGCAGTTTTATTAGATAATAGCCAATCATGAGATGAACTAACAATTACACTATTACATTTAGGACAGTGATTAGTATTTTTATCGAGCTCAGTATTACAATTAGGACATTTACTAAATTTTTGAAGTTTAGATTTAACATATGTTAAGTCATAAGTCATAATTACTCTTCTAGAATTATCTCCATTAATTAACATTCCATTTTTATTAACTATATAATCATAATATTTTATCTTAAGACCAACACTAATAATATATTTTTCTTCATCTTGATGATAACTAATTATTGAACAATCAATAAGTTTAAAATCATAGAGTTTATTTTTTTGATGTTTTAATTCAAGTGATTCTAATCTAGTTTTATATGTATTATATAATTCATCTGTTAATAGTGTTTTTAATGTTTTATAATCATAATTCATAATTGATTCTTGCATAGTTATAAAATCTTTTGAAACTTGTTTTTTAAATTCTTTAGCATTAAATCCTGGTATTTCATTTTGAGCTTGAGATAATGCACGAGTATTTTCTGGTAATAGTTTTTGTTTTTCTTTATTTGCTCTATATTTAATTATCTTAACATCTATAGCTAGTATTATAATTGCAAATACAAATCCTAAAGGAAAAAAGATTATTTCATCTAAATTCGAAGGAATACGACCATTTCCAAAGCCATAATTACCACCAGAATTAAATCCTCCATTATAACCACTATGAGAATTATATGATGAATCAAAACCAGCATCAGCAGCTAAATTACTTATATTTACATTACCGCATATTAATATTAAACTAAGTGAAATAAATGCAATAAATATTATTATATATTTTTCGTTCTTTTTCATTTTAACTCCATTTATTATTCTCTTTCTTGATTTGTTGATAATTTCTTAGATAATAACCAATCATGTGATGAACTAATAATTACACTATTACAATATGGACAGCGATTAGTATTGTTATTTTCAAGTGGTGAATTACAATTAGGACATTTATTTGCTTTTTGTTTTATAGATTTAACATAAGTTAAATTATAAGTCATAATAAGTCTATTATTTCTATCTCCTCTGATTAACGCTCCATCTTCATTAACTAAATAATCAAAAAATATGATTTTAAGAGCAACAACAATAGTATATTTTTCTATATCTTTATGATAACTATATATAGCACAATCTACAGGATCAAAATCATGCATTTTGTTTATTTGATGTTTTAATTTTAGAGTTTTTAATTGTGATTTATATGTATTATATAATTCATCTGTTACTAAAGTTTTAATCTTTTCATAATCAAAATTCATCCATGATTCTTGTAATTCAATAAATGAACTTATTACTTTTTCTTTGAATTTTTCTATATCAAAATCTGGCATATCTTTTAATATATTGTTAATAGCATTTTCATTATCAGGTAAACCTGCTTCTTTACGTTCCTTTTCATTTTGCTTATAAAAAATAGACTCAGTTATATATTTTAGAACTACAATCATTACTACCATTACAATGAAAGATGATATTAATAAATCTGGATGATCACTTAATTCTAAAAGACTAAAATCACTACTAGAACTAGAACTACTCCAGTCAGAATCCCAACTAGAGCTACCCCAATCAGAACTTCCCCAGTCAGAACTTCCCCAACTAGAACCACCAGAATCCCAAGATGAATCAAAACCAGAATCATCTGCTAAACTTCTTGGATTTGTATTTGCACATATTAACACAAAACCTATTGTAATGAATACAACAAAAAATATTATATACTTATCATTCTTTTTCATATTATCCTCTACTATAAAATAATTATATCATATTATAAAAATATTTGTTATAATATATTCGATGAAGGGAGTAGAAGTATGGAAAAGAAAGAAGCACTAAGAAAAGCAAAAGAAAAAACTGGTGGATTTGCTAAAGAATTTGCTGAATTCATTAAAAGAGGAAATGTAGTAGATATGGCTGTAGGTGTTGTTATTGGTTCTGCATTTGGAGCAATTGTAACATCACTTGTAAATGATATTATTATGCCACTTGTATCACTACTTACTGGTGGACTTGATTTTTCTAATTGGTTCTTAGCATTAGATGGAAACAAGTATGCTACATTAGAAGAAGCAACTAAAGCAGGAGCAGCTACTTTAAATTATGGAAGTTTATTATCAGTTATTCTTAATTTCATTATAGTTGCATTTTGTATATTTGTAGTAGTTAAAGCTATGAATAAGTTTAAACGTAAAGAAGAACCTAAGAAAGAAGAACCTAAAAAACCAGATGATATCGTTCTTTTAGAAGAAATTAGAGATTTACTTAAAAAAAGAAAATAGTAAATAAAAGCATTATTTTTGAAGATAATGCTTTTATTATGTGTTATAATGATATTGTATATATATAAATAAGGAGAGAAGTTATGTATAATTTAGACAAACTATTTAGATTAGTTAAAGAATTAAACAAATTATTTGTTAAAACTGGAAGTGAAAATAATAAGACATATTCTAATATAAGTCAGTTAATATCTAATACATTTTTATTTGAATTTGCTCATGAATGTGGAGTTTTAGAGAAAACTAAAAATACTGAAAAAAATAATATAGAAACAGGATTAGTATTAGAAGACAAAGAAACTGGACAAAAAACACCATTAATAGATATAGATAGTATGTCTAGAAGAGTAGATACTGTATTAGATTCAATAGATATGCATGCTTGTTTAAAATCACTTGCTGTGTCAAATAAATGTGCTCATTCATTTGATTCAACTATTACTTCTCTTCAAAATAGTTTTATAACTTTGTATGAAAGATATAGTGGAGTTTTATTAGATGATGTTTCATTTATGAGAAAATTTGATGAAGTTTGTCCTGATATAGATAAAATTCCAAAAGAATTTATTAATTTAGCTAAAAGATTAATAAATAAAAATGGTAGATATATGACTAATAAAGAATTCTTTAAAATATATGAAGCATTAAATCCATCAAATGATAAAATAAATCACATAGAGATAATAAAGAAATTTTTAATAAATGATTTAAAAGTATCATTTAAAGATGATAAAGAAGCATTAAATTTATTTACATTTTTTAAAAATAATAGAAATAAATTATATGAAGCATATATGTATGTAACATATGGTATAGGTGCTTCATTAGTAGCTATTCAAAGTGAAATGTTCTCTATTAAGAGTAATTATATTTCAATGATAGCTCAATTGATATCTAATGGAGAATTTAAAGATATAAAAAATGAGTTAATAAAAACAACTGGTAAAGAGGGATTTAAACATATGTTAATAATTGATGATCCTGAATTATCATATTATATTGAAGTACATATGCCAGATTATTTAAAAGAAGAATTAACAAGAGAGTATGGATTTGTAGTTAGTGAAGAAAGAAGTACTCCATCTCTTGGAGCAAGCGCAGTATATAGAAGAGATAAAGAGGAAATAAAAGATATAAAGGATGCACTTAATGAAGGCAAATTAGATGAGAAAAAAAATAAAGCACAAACAAGAGCAAAAGTAATAACAAGAGATTTAAATGAATCAGAAGATGTAAGTATTGGTTATGAATATAAAACTAAAGAAATACCTCAAACAAGTGTGTCGTTCTTAAGAGAGTTTTTAAGAGAACAAAATATTCATACATTTGATGATATATTAAGATTTACAAGTAAATTTTTAGAAAATGAAAATTATTCATTAGATCAAACATTTACAATAGTAAATAATTATCATTATAATATTTATATGTCATTAAATAATTTGACTAAAGAATTATTCATATCTAATTCATTAAATGGAATAGAAGATGAAAAATTAGATGAATTTGATAAAGAATTACTAAAAGCATTAAGATTAGAGGATGATAGTAATAAAATATTAAAACAAAGTGGTATAGCAGTTGATAAAGATCTAATAGCAAAAGTATTAATATTTAAAGATTCAATAAAAAGAGATTATTTTGAATCAAAAACTAAAAAGAATATGCAAGCTTTTATTAATGATGCAATAGAGGATTATAGAAATCAATTAGAAATGGAAAAAAAGAGTACTGTAATAAGTTTATCAAAAGATAAAAATACATTTCAAGATGAAATGTCTGTGGAGGATACTCATGGAAAAGTTAGATGAAAAGGGAATATATAATAAAATAATGGAATTAAAAAATGGAAATGAAAAAGACCAATTTCTTGCATTTAAATGTATTGGAATATTATCAAATGAATCATCTAAAGAACCATTACAAAATAGACTTAAGATAATTGAATCATTAATAGAAAATCATATTAAAAAAAGTAGATAACTTTACTAATTAAAATGAATATGTTATAATACATGACTTGCTGGAGGGGATTAAAGTGGAAAATAGTTATTTAACTGATATAATAGTAAATTATACTATTAATGGTATTCATTTTACTAATAAATTTACTATTTATGAAGATGATACAGATAGAATATTAAAAAATATTGTTATATTATTAGATCAATATCATTGTGAAGAATTACAAATATATCAAACAATTAGTAATCTAATTAAAGATAATAAAATTGATACTGAAAGATCAATAAAAGAAGTTTTAATAACAAATATTGATGCTATTAATGATCAATTTATGACTTTAAAATTAACAAATTTATAGAATATTTATATTAAGCTTAATGTTATTATTTGACATTAAGCTTTTTTAAAGCATGTATCTTTACTTGCAAAAATGTATATGCTATAATACATTATTAATCGGAGGGTATTAAAATGGAAAATTATAATTTAGTGAATTTAAAAATTGATTATGTTATTTATGGAGTTCATTTTTCTAATAGATTTACTGTTTGTGAAAATGATGTATCTTTAATATTAGATGAAGTAATTGTATTATTAAATCAATATCATTGTGAAGACTTTAGAGCAATTCAATCTTTTGTTACTGAAATGAAAGATAATAGAATTGACACAATAGACTCAATAAAAGATTATTTAATAACAAATTTAGAAGCAATGAATGATAATAAAACAGCATTAAGATTGACAATTAACTAAAAATGTGGTATAATCTATACAGTTTTTGAGAGGAAGGCAATTTCAAAAACCAATATAAATACATTTAATTATCAGGTAAAAAAACTATTACACAAGTAATAGCTTTTTTATTGTTATAAAAAATGCACTAAAATCATTAAAACTTAGTGCATTTTTAACAAAATAACATCAAAAATGCACTAAAGTAGTGCAAAACTATAATAAAAAAATAAAAAATGCACTAAAATTATCAAAATCTAGTGCATTATTTTCCAACAAAAACATCATATATTTCTTTGTATTTATATCCTTTTTTTGTTCTTGATGAGTCTTTTTCAATAATTTTCATATCACATAGAATATTAATAACTGAAGAGGTAACATTTCTTGATACTCCAGATTCCTCTTCTACTTCTTTTTTCGTAAAAACGATTTGTTTCATAATAACTGGCATTATTCTATATATAGAATTTCTTTTAATTGATTCAATTTTTTTCATATCTCTATTATAAATGTCTTTAATTCTATTAATTTTATTTATATAACTATTACATTGTTCTATTATACATTCTAAGAAAAATTTTAAAAATTGAATAATATTTCCATCTCTACTCTCGTTTAAAAAATTTTGATAACTAGGTTTGTACAAAGCTATAACTTCGGATAAAAATAAAATTGGCATATCGTCAGTTAAAATTGCAAGTTGTATTGGTATTAATGCTCTTCCTAGTCTTCCATTACCATCTCTATATGCATGAATAGTTTCAAATTGCACATGAGAAATTGCTAGGTTTATAAAAATAGGATCTATATATTTATCATTCATATATTTAAATAAATTATCAAGTAGTAATGGAACATCTTCTGGAGCAGGAGGTACAAATATTGCAGTCTCAAGTGTGCTGTTTTTAGCTCCAATCCAATTTTGAATTGTTCTAATTCTACCAGGTTCTTTTTTACTTCCTCTAACACTATCCAATAGAATTTTATGTAATTCATTAACAAATTTTAAATCTATTTTCTTTTTATCTTTAATATGTTTTTTTGAGTATTCTATTACGTGTTTTAAATTTTGTATTTCTTGACTATCATCACTTTTAGTCATATATTTTAAATAATACATATCATCTTGAGAAATCTGGGTTCCTTCTATTTGGGTAGATTTTAAACTTTCACTAAGTAATATTGAATCTAAAAAGAAACTAGCATCAAATTCTAGTGTGTTTAAATAAGATTTATATTCACCATATTTTTCATTTGCTTCGCTTATTAATCTTAATAACTCTTTATCTATGTTATATTCGATAGGCAATGTTTTTGGCTTATAAGGTTTCATAATTATTACCTCCTTTATGTAAATTTTACCACTTTTAAAGTAGAAATACAATAAAAATGCACTAAAATCATCAAAATCTAGTGCATTTTTAACAAAATAATATCAAAAATGCACTAAAGTAGTGCAAAATTGTACTAACAAAATAACAAAATGCACTAAAATCATCAAAACTTAGTGCATTTTTAATCGATTTAAATAAAAAGAATCAGTAATGCACTACTGATTCTAAAGTTTACAAATACTAGATTAATTATAAAAATGCAGTTATTATAATTAATTCTTACACCATATAGTTTTGACGTACTATACTCATATAAGTATTTGTATATGTGGATTATGAATTTAAAAAAATAGATTCTATAAAATATTATCCTACTATAGTATTCCGATCAAGATAGTTTTATAGTTTGCATACTATTTATTTAAACGATGTACCACTGTAATCTCCTGATAAAAGACTACATAAAATTTTGTTATATATCATTAAAATTAGGTGATAAGTCTAATCTTAACTACTATAACAAATTTATTATAACATAAAAATATTTTAATGTAAAATAAAAAAGCTAGCTCGTCAGGTTAGCTTAATTACCAAGTATGCTAATTATTTTATAAATTAGTTTCACCTCACATAGAATTGACGATTCTATCCCATTAATTTCTACTTGTTAAGAGTGGTTTAATGAGTTTAATATAATTGTCACTATTACTATTTATTATTCACCCTAGGTTATATAATAATTTAACTATTATGCATTAAAATAATTAAATTGTTATATATGTATAAATAATAAAGTAGTAATTCTGCATAGCAATACTTATATTAAGAGTGTACCACTTTTTATAATCATATATAGTACATCGCTAAATACACTATTATATAATTATAAATAAAGTATAACATATATGAAAAAGAATTAAAAGTAAAAAAATGCTTTTAAAACAAAATACTTTGTGATACAATATGTATGATTTTGTTTAGGGGAATCAAAAAACAATTTTTTTTAAATAAAAAGTAGTAAAAGAGGTAATAAAAATGGCTAGAAGATTTAAAAGCTTAGTCAAAGATAAAATATTAAATATAGTATTATTTGTATTAGTAGACTTTTTTGTATTATTATTTACATCAACATTTGCTATATGGATGAGATTTGATTTTAAAAATGTACCAGATTTATATTTAGTAAATTCATATAATTTTATAATAATAGATTTTATAATTCTGTTTATAATATTCTTATTATTTAGGCTATATACATCCGTATGGAAATATGCATCAGTTACAGAACTTATAAATATAATTGTTTCTTGTTCAATAGTAGAAACAATTATGGTTATATATAAAAATATAGCTAATATTTCTATGCCAAGAAGTTATTTTATTATGCAGTTATTTTTACTTATTGGATTAACATGTTTTACAAGACTTGGATATAGATTACTAAGAACTATATATATTAGATTTAATATTAGAAGTAAGAGTAAAAATACTATGTTAGTTGGTGCTGGCGATGCTGGTAAAATGATTATTGATGAAATATTTAATAATAGTAGTACATTTGATACTAGAATAGTATGTGTAGTAGATGATAATAGATCAAAAGTAGGTTCATATATAAAAGGATTAAAAATACAAGGAACTACTAAAAATATAGAAGAGTTAGCTCTAAAGAATAATGTAGAAGAAATAATAATAGCTATACCATCAGCATCAAAAGAAAAGATATCTAGAATAGTAAATGAATGTAATAAGACTAAATGTAGTATAAAAATATTGCCTTCAATATATATGTCTATGAATGAAAAAGATACTAGTCTTATGAGTAAGGTAAGACCACTTTCTTATGAAGATTTTTTAGGAAGAGATCAAATAGTTGTTAACAATGAAGAAATAAAAAATAATTTAACTGATAAAGTAGTACTAGTTACTGGAGGAGGAGGTTCTATTGGTTCTGAGTTATGTAGACAAATAGCTACTTCTAATCCAAAAACATTAATAATATTTGATATTTATGAAAATAATGCATATGATATACAACAAGAGTTATTAAGAAATTATCCACAATTAGATTTACATACAATAATTGGTTCAGTAAGAGATTATGATAGATTAGAACGAGTATTTAAAGACTTTAAAATAGATCAAATATATCATGCAGCTGCACATAAACATGTACCATTAATGGAAGTATCACCTAATGAAGCAATTAAAAATAATGCACTTGGTACATTAAATGTAGCTAAACTAGCTGATAAATATAAGGTTTCTAAATTTGTATTAATATCAACTGATAAAGCAGTTCATCCAACTAATGTAATGGGAGCAAGTAAAAGAATTTGTGAAATGATAATACAAACATACGATAAAATATCAAAAAACACAGATTATGTAGCTGTTAGATTTGGAAATGTACTAGGATCTAATGGTTCGGTTATTCCACTTTTCTTAAAACAAATTGAAAAAGGTGGACCAGTAACTGTAACACATAAAGATATAACAAGATTCTTTATGACTATTCCAGAAGCTGTAAGTTTAGTACTTCAAGCTGGATGTTATGCTAAGGGTGGAGAGATATTTGTACTTGATATGGGTAAACCAGTTAAAATATATGATTTAGCTTGTAAGTTAATTAGATATAAAGGATATGAACCAAATGTTGATATTCCAATAGTAATAACTGGACTTAGACCTGGAGAAAAACTATATGAAGAAATGTTAATGGAAGAAGAGGGATTAAAAGAAACTCCTAATAAATTAATACATATAGGAAAACCAATTAGAATATCAAAAACATTCTTAAGTGATTTAGATGAATTAATAAAAAGTGCTAAAGAAAATAAAGATGATATAAAAGATAAAGTTGCTAAAATAGTTACAACATATAAAGTAGATAAAGAAAGGATAGGAAAATAATGAAAGATATTAAACCACTAGAAAAGAAAGTATGGTTATCTTCACCAACTATGCATGGAGAAGAAATTAAATATGTAGAAGAAGCATATAACACTAACTGGATGAGTACAGTTGGAGCTAATATTAATGAAGTTGAAAGATTAGCATGTGAGAAGATTGGATGTAAGTATGCAGTTGCTCTTGGAACTGGTACATCTGCACTTCATCTAGCAGTAAAATTAGCTGGAGTTAAAAGAGGGGATAGAGTATTTTGTTCAGATATGACATTTGCGGCTACAGTAAATCCAGTTGTTTACGAAGGAGCTACTCCTATATTTATTGATACTGAATATGATACTTGGAATATGGATCCACTAGCTCTTGAAAAAGCATTTGAATTATATCCAGATGTTAAAGTAGTAGTACTTGTTCATTTATATGGAACACCAGGTAAAATTGATGAAATAAAAGCTGTATGTAAAAAACATAATGCAATTATAGTAGAAGATGCTGCTGAATCTTTAGGAGCAACATATAAAGGACGTCAAACAGGTACATTTGGAGAATACGCTTGTATTTCATTTAATGGAAATAAAATAATAACAGGATCTTCTGGTGGTATGTTACTAACTGATTCACTAGAAGCAGCAAATAAAACTAGAAAATGGTCAACACAATCTCGTGAAAATGCACCTTGGTATCAACATGAAGAAGTTGGATATAATTATAGAATGAGTAATGTTATTGCAGGTGTAGTAAGGGGACAATTCCCTTATCTAGAAACTCACATTGCTCAAAAGAAAGCTATATATGAAAGATATAAAGAAGGATTTAAAGATTTACCTGTAGAAATGAATCCAATTGATCATGAAAATAGTGAACCAAATTATTGGTTGTCATGTATGATTATTAAACCAGAAGCTATGGCTAAACAAGTAAGAGGAGAACAAGATTACTTATATTTAAGTGAAGAAGGTAAAACATCTCCTCAAGAAATATTAGATGCATTAAAACAGTTAAATGCAGAAGGAAGACCAATTTGGAAACCAATGCATATGCAACCAATATATAGAATGAATCCATTTGTGACAAGAAATGGAAATGGAAGAGCTCAAACTAATGCATATATCGCTGGAGATGCATTAGATGTAGGAGCAGATATATTCCAAAGAGGTTTATGTTTACCATCAGATAATAAAATGACAGAAGAAGAACAAGATGCAATAATAGATGTAGTAAAAAGATGTTTAAAAAAATAACTTACTTAAAAAAAAGTAAGTTTTTTTGACACATTTTTTAAATTACATGTGTATATAATATTAATGAGGTGATGAATATTTCACAATTATTAATATTTATGAGTGGACTATTCCTAGGAGGATTAGTTGGAGTAATAGTGATGTGTTGTCTTCAAATAGATAAACAAAATAAAGCTGAAAGCAAATAAACTTTCAGCTTTTACTTTAAATTATTTGTAATACTAATAAAAAAATCTTTATTCCATAATTTTAATTCATCAATATTTTTAATAAAAGGCAATACATCTTCTTTAGTTTCATTATAATCTATTTCACCAAACTTTTTAATTAATAAGTTTTTTAAAACATTTATGTTAAAATTACTATTTTGATTAATATAATTAGACTCAATTAATTTATTTTTTATAAGATTTATATTAACACTTATATTATTTGATAAAAAGAAAATATAATCATATAAATCCCTACCTTTAGTTCTAGTTTTCCAATTACGACATAAAATAGCATGAATCTTACCTGCAAATAACGATGAACTATCGTATAGTTTTATTTGATGTGGACTAGGTAATAATTTATATCTAATTTCATATGTTGCATCCATAGGAGGATTTATATCGACTTCAAATTTTATTTTAATATCTTTTAATATATGATTGTATGTATGATTATCATTATTTGGAAAAAACTTTAAAATATGTTCAAGTGTATTACCTTTTACAATAGCAGTATCTATATTAGAATGATTTGATTTTTGTTTGCTAATTATTTTTAAATTTAGTCCATAAGCTTTTAATTCATTTTCAACAAATATAAAATAATTACTTAAGTTAAATTCTTCATTTCTTGATAATAAAGCAAAATCTAAATCTTCAGAAAATCTATCTAAATTATAAAATATTCTAAGTGCAGTTCCACCATAAAAAGCAGCTTTATTAAAAAAGTCTCCTCTAGATAATCCAGATAAAATAATTTCTTGAATTATCTCCTTTAAAGCATTAATTTCATCTATTGAATTTTTAATTTCATATTTTTTTAACATTTGTTCAATTACATTATTCATTGTTTTTTCTCCTCATAAATCTTGCTAATAACTCAATATTAGTAGAATGATATAATTTACTAAGTTTTTCAATTATATCAATGTTTAATTTATTAAACTCATCACTATCTATTCTTAAATCACTAAATAGCATTTTATTTAAATTTGTATAATTATTTAATGGCTTTAATGTAAATAATTTATCACATAAAGCTTTTTCAGGACTAGCTATTTGATATGAATAATTATCTATTTCTTTTAATATTATTTCTTCACAGTAAGCATTATTTGGTATATCTCTATATGTAAACATACCAAAACAGTTATTATATATTTTTTTCTTTTTTTTATTAAATGTAGCACATGTAATAGTATTTACTCTTTCGGGTATTAGTCCATAATATGATAATGCATATTCAAAAGAAATATATGATGGACCATAAATATACCCAGAAAGATACATTGCTGGAGTATTATTATCAGTTTCATATAAACCATTAATTATTTTATATAGATTTCCATTTTTAATATCTCGTGATAATTTAGTATTCTTATTAGAATAATTTGAATAATTTTGCTTAGCTATTTCACTAGTTATTACCATATTTTCACCTCTTTTTATCATTATACGATAATTTCCGGTGAAAATCAAGCATTTATTGACTTTTTGCATGTAATTTGTTATAATATAGCGCAATGTTTATGGGAAAATATATTATCTAAAAAAATAATAATAAGGGGGATAAAATGAATACTGATTTAATTATATTTACAGATGATAATACTGTGATTTATTATGATGATCATAAATTTGTAGAAGCAAGTGTAGATGAATTTATTAGTCAGTTAAAAGAATCAAAAAAAATCATAATTTATGATAGTGATATAGACGAATATTATCTTGATAATAAAAAAATAGTATTTAATGAATTACAAAAAAAAGAATTAGAAAAACCTTATTCAGAATTCTATGATAAAATATATTATTTAATAAAAGTTTATGATGAAGAAAAAAGATATTTAGAATTAAAAGAACGAGGAAAATTTAATAATCAAGAAGAAGCCTATTTTTATGTTAATTATATTTATTCAATATTAAGTAATGATAAAAAAATAGAAAAATCTGAACAAAAAGTTAAATCATCAATAAAACAATTTTTAATATCATTACTAGGCATCATTGTATCAGTTATATTTGGTTATTCTACTTATTTTCTAACAGAATTAACTTTAGATTTTTTAACAAATATGGATTTTTTATATGCTATTATTCTATTATATTCTACAGCAAGTTATTTATTATTTATTTGTCTATTTGTTGGAACAGTTTTAATTTCAGAATCAAATTTTTTTGAGATAATAAAAGCAAAAAATGAATTAAAACAAGAAAAAGAAAAACCAACAGAACGAAAAGAAGTACTAGAAGCAAGAGAAAGTTATAGAAAATATAAAGAAAATCAACTATCAAAAACAAATGAAACAAAAATAGATTTTATTTCTATTTTATTAGATAGTGCACAAAGAATAGAAGAAGAATCAATGTTCTTAAATAGTGAAGATAGATTTGCGATAACAAAAAAATCAAATGATATATTAAAAGAATATAATGAAAGAATGAAAAAATTAGAAACAGAAATATTAACATTAGATAGTGAGTTTCTAATTCAAATAGATTTATCAAAAAGAATGAAAGATCTATTTCAAGAATTAGAACAAATGAAAAAAAATCATAGTGAAGCTCAAGTAGAAGAATTAAGATTATTATTAGCAAATCAAGAAGAGCAAGAACTAGGAACTCCTAGAGTGTTAAGATAGGAGGATAAAATGAATAAAGATTTAATAGTATTTACAGATCATTATACTGTTATTTATTATGATGGTAATAAATTAGAGGAAGTAGATGTATGTGATTATGTTTATGATTTAAAAAAAGCAAATAAAATTACAATTTATGATAGTGATATAGATGA
>Ga0247611_10003366_pt1 | contig 23778 bp, 17 predicted proteins | sample 177DNAGHGhighgp2_FD_192422 | JGI IMG/M metagenome (GOLD analysis project Ga0247611, IMG submission 192422) | Sheep rumen microbial communities from Palmerston North, Manawatu-Wanganui, New Zealand - 1770 DNA GHGhigh gp2 | ecosystem: Host-associated > Mammals > Digestive system > Stomach > Rumen... | reverse complement strand
CCGACAACGCCGGAATCCAGGGTAACTTCAACTTCGATGGTAGGATTGCCACGGGAATCGAGAATCTCGCGACCGAAAACTTCAATGATCTGCATAATTTTTATGGAATTAAGTTGTTCTGCTTTCTATGAGCGCCGCAAATTTACGAAATTAATTGCACATTATCAACGGACGCGGTACACCTGGATACCGGTAATGGCTTTCCGGCCCATCACATACTCTTCCAGGGTCTTGGGGTCCATGACGACCTTCATGGGGACGGTCGATGCGTGGATGAACCGGACCGGTTTCCCGGGAGCCACCTTGGCGATGGCGCAGTGGGATACGTCCAGGCCGTCCACCTTCGTGGTGAAGAGGATGATATCACCGTTTCGGATGCCCGGGAGGGCTTTTTTCAAGGCCGATTTGGGAATGTAGGAGGATGGTACCGCATTAATCTTCCGTTCGATGGCGGCGATGGCATCGACATCCGTCATCCGCTTGTAGGAGTCCTGATGCTGGGACATGTAATGGACCGGATGGTCGAAATCCACGCCGCCCAGCGCCCCCGTCATTTTCTGCAGGACGCCTCGTTTCACGCCTTGCCGGGCCCATTCGGTCGTATAGTGCAGCCGGTCCTCGTAGCGGGAACAGACACCGTCCCGGTAGCGGCTCTCGCGCAGTTCCCGGGCCAGGGTCTCAAAGGAACCGTCCTGCCCGGCTGCGCGGACCAGTCCCAGGCACGTCTCCACAAAGAGGATGCAGTCCGTCTGCGTCAGATAGATGCATAGTGTCTCCTGCTCGGGAACTTCCAATGTTCCAGCTATATACGGTTGTCCGAGCAGGGCCTCCGCCGCCCGGACCATGCGGTCGCCCACGGGTTCATCGGCATACCCCTTCAGGTCCGTCATCACTTGAACGGCCAACGCCTGGTCTTCGGGCGTGGTCAGGTACTTTTCCGCCGGCGTCTGTCCCTGACAGGCCATCAGGGAGAGGAAGAGGGCCAGCGCAGTCATCCATCGTCTCATACCGACAAAGATACGTATTTTTCGTATCTTTGCAGCCGGGATGGACAAGTCGAAGGCATTGGAATCTGAATTCCGGACGTATTACCGTCCGCTGTGCCTGTATGCCCTGCACTACCTGGGTGATCCGGATGCGGCGGAAGATATTGTCCAGGAGAGTTTTACGGCGCTTTGGCAGCAGGAAAAAGCGATTCAGAGCGCGAAGGCCTGGCTCTACGCGGCCGTCCGGAACCGCTGCATCGATGCGCTCCGGCGGACCGGGAAGACGGAACCACTGCCCATGGACCTGGACGGGCCCATTTCCGACGACGACGCGGCGGAGCGTTCCACCCTGGAAGCCCGCCTTTGGACCGCCGTGGATTCCCTCCCTGAAATGCGCCGGAAATGTCTCCTTCTGGCGAAGCGTGACGGCTTGTCCTACAAGGAGATAGCCGAAGAGTTGAACCTTTCCGAGCATACCGTCCGCAATCACATTTCCCGGGCGCTGGAAACCCTCCGCGAAGGCGGTCCGGAAATCCTCGACTTCATTTTTTCATTTTTCTGATGGTACTTTTCGCGGAGTTGTGCGTCTTGAGGGTGTATGGATCATTTTGACGAAAAGCATCTTTCCTTTGTCCTCCGCCATTATCGGCAGGGGACGTTCGACACGCAGGCCGCGTGGGAGAAACTCTCCGGTGCCCGTCGGCGCCGTCCGGTGTGGATCCTGTGGGCCCTGCCTGTCGCGGCTGCCTTGGCCCTCGGCGTGTTCTTCTCCTGGCGGAACACATGGACCGAGTACCGCAGCTACGACCTGGCGCAGGCCTTTACCCTGGTCGATGGTACCCGGGCCACCCTTGCTCCGGGGGCGACGCTTCGCTACCAGCCGCACAAGGCCTCCCGGCTGGTGTCGATGACCGGCAAGGTCCTCTATGAGGTCGTCCATGACGAGGCGCACCCCTTCACAGTCACGGCACCCTCGGCCACGGTTACGGTCCTCGGCACCGTCTTCCAGGTCCTTGCCGATGGCATGGACACGCGGGTCGATGTCACCGAGGGCCGCGTGCGCTTTACGGGAGCCCAGGGTGACGGCCTCATTCTCACGGCCGGGCAGTCCGCCTCGCTCCGGGATGCCGTTCCTGTCCTGGAAGAAACTCCGTTCCCGAATCCATCGGCCTGGGCAACCGGCGAGTTCCGCTACGAGGCCACCCCGCTGGAAACCGTCCTCCAGGAACTGTCGGCCTATTACGGCGTCCCCCTCTCCACCGACGCCCCCTCCCGGCTCCTCACCGGCACCTTCTCCACGGCCGGCCTGGATGAAACCCTCTCCCTCATCGAAGCGGCCCTGGACGTCACCATCGACCGGGAATGATCGTTTTTTGCAAGTGATTGATTCGTAGGTGATTGTGTAAACTGCTTTCGGTCCCAAGACAGAAAGCACTTTGAGGAAACGTCTGAAAATGAATATGATAAGAAAAACGCTACCGATAGTCGTCCTCCTGCTGGTCACGACGGGCCTCTGGGCGCAGACGACGCTGCGCGAGGGGATGGCCGCCCTGGAGCAAAAGTTTGGCGTCCATTTCGTGTATGATGCCGCGCTGCCGCTGGAAAAGAAAGCGGTACCGGCCGATGGGACCACGCTCGAGCAGGCACTGGAAAGCCTTTTCGAGGGGACGGACATCCGCTATGAGATCAAGGGAAACCACGTGGTTCTCAGGAAGGTACGGAAAGTGACGATCAGCGGTCTGATCACGGACGCTGCCACGGGCGAGACGCTCATCGGGGCTGGAGCGACCGTCGGCAGGGACGGGGCAGTCACCAATAACTTCGGATTCTATTCCCTGACGATTCCGGAAAAGGAAGAGGTCAAAGTCACCTATTCCTATGTGGGTTACGCGACGCAGACGATCACCATCCCCGCCCGGAGCAACCGGACTGTCCATGTGCAGCTGGTCTCCGGCGCCTCCCTGGAAGAGGCCGTCGTCACTGCGCAGAAGGAATCCGGCATCGCATCGACCAAGATGAGCGCCATCGAGGTTCCGCTGCAGGTCCTCAAGTCGGCCCCGGCCCTTTTCGGCGAGGCCGATGTCATCAAGACGCTCCAGCTCCTGCCCGGTGTCCAGGGCGGAACGGAAGGCTTCTCCGGCATCTACGTCCGGGGCGGCGGACCGGACGAGAACCTGCTCCTGCTGGACGGGATTCCCATCTATAATGTGGAACACCTGCTGGGCATCTTCTCCATTTTCCAGCCGGAAGCCATAAAGAAAATGACCCTGTACAAGGGTTCCTTCCCGGCCCGCTACGGCGGCCGTATCTCCAGCATCGTCGATGTCCGCACCAACGACGGCAACCTGTATGAGACGCACGGGAACTTCGGCATCAGCATGCTGGCGGACAAGTTCCACCTGGAAGGTCCGCTTTGGAAAGGACGCACATCCTATTCCATCAGCGCCCGGGGCATGCACACGCTGCTCCTGACGCCCATCCTGAAAGCCGTCAAATTTGACGGGAATTATTTCTTCTACGACCTGGATGCCAAGATCACCCATCGGTTCGATGACAGGAACCGCCTGTATTTCAATGTGTACAACGGAATGGATAACCTGTATTACCGGCATAAGGAAACCCAGGACTACACATTCGGAGCGCCCATAAAGAGTTTCGACCAGGGCAAACTGGGCATCCGCTGGGGGAATACGGTGGCCGCCCTGCGGTGGAACCATGTCCTTTCCGGGAAGCTTTTCAGCAACACCACCTTGGCTTACAATCGGTACCGCATGGTGATGGAAACGGAAATGCTGAGCGAGGAAACCGTGGGGGGGACTCTCTCCAACCGGAATCTCTATCGTTTCGATTACCGCTCCGGCATGCGGGACTGGGTGCTGAAAACGGACTTTGAATACAATCCCGCTCCTTCTCATCGGATCCATTTCGGCGGGAGCTATACCCACCACACTTTCATCCCGGAGACGCTCACCAACGTGAACCAACAGATCATGGACACGCAGGTCCAGGTCGATACCACCTGGCACCTCAAAAGCAACTCCCGTCAGACCGGCCACGAGATCGGTCTCTATGCCGAGGATGACATCCGTTTGGGACGGGCGTGGACCTTGAATCCCGGATTCCATGTCTCCCTCTTTAACACCCAGGGCAGGAGTTACTTCTCGGTGGAACCGCGCCTGAGCGCGAAGGTGGAACTGTCACAGGACTGGTCGGCCAAGGCCTCCTATTCCCGGATGTCGCAGTATGTCCATCTGCTCACCTCCTCCCAGGTCTCCCTGCCCTTGGACCTCTGGGTGCCGATTACGAAGGATATCGCCCCGGAAACTGCCGACCAGTATTCGCTGGGCTTCTATTATAGCGGCCTCCGCGGCTGGGAATTCTCCCTGGAGGGATACTGGAAGAAGATGAATAATGTCCTGGAATACAAGGACGGCGTGTCCTTCCTGTTCAATTCCGACGGCTGGGAGAACAAGGTGGAAACGGGCCGGGGAAGGGCGATGGGACTCGAACTCTTCATCGAAAAGACGATGGGAAAAACCACCGGCTGGCTGGGCTATACCCTCTCCCGGAGCGACCGGGTCTTCCCGACCGTCAATGCCGGGCGATGGTTCCCGTACCGGTATGACCGGCGGCATAACGTGAACTTGGTCGTCAATCACAGGTTCAATGAAAAGTTCGACCTGAGCGCGACATGGACTTATGCTTCCGGCGGGACCACGACGATTCCGGAGCGGTCGGTCGTGATGATGAACCCCAACGGGGAACTCTTTCTGGAAGAGTACGTTCCGTCCCGGAACAATTACCGGCTCCCGGCCTCCCATACGTTGAACCTGGGTTTCAATTTCCATCGGAAACACCGGCGCGGTGAGGGCATCTGGAACCTGAGTATTTACAATGCCTATAACCGGATGAATCCCAATTTCGTCGTGCGGGACACGGATTCCTACATGTCCTCCTTCGTGGACGAGAGCGGATCAGACAGCCGGTATTTCGTGAAGAGCAAGCTGGTCAAACTGACGTTCCTCCCGATATTTCCGTCCGTTGGTTACACAAGAAGTTTCTGAGTATGAAAAGATTATTGTTATTCATAGCCCTTTTGGCGGCCGTTGCCTGCGAGAATGAGATCCCTTACGATTTCGGGGAGGCCGGACCGAAACTGATGGTGACGGGATTCCTGTATGCGGGTGCACCGGAGCAGGTCGTGAATGTATCCCTGAGTGAAGGGGGAACCGTCTCCGGGGTCGGGGACGCGACGGTCCGCTGTTATGTCAATGGAACGCTTGCCGCAACGGCATCGGCCCATTCCGACGACAAGGCTCGCGCTGCCTGGTATCACCAGCTGCCGGTACGGTTTTCGGCGGACTTCGTGGCCGGTGATGTCGTTGTGCTGGAGGTGGAAGCGGATGGTTATAAGGCTTCTACACCAGAATTGACCGTGCCGCACAAGCCGATTGTGGAGAAAGCGGATACGGTACGCACCACCGTCACCCATGCCGATTGGAGCGAAGAGGTGATGCGGTTTACCGTCGACATGACAGACCGGAAAAGCGAGGACAACAGGTATGCATTGACCCTCTCGAAAGTATTGTCCGGGACATTTTCCTTCGAGGATGGACGGCCTGACCTTCGCGTTGAAACCCGCGAATACCCGCGCCTCAGCCATTCTTCCTTGACGGACCCCATCCTGCTGGACGGAAACATGGCCCTGACGGACGTGGACCTGGATATCATGGACTTCATGGACTATCTCGGGGACGGCCGCTTCGAAGTCTTCTCGGACCAGCTGTTCCGGGACGGCACCGCCCGGCTGGTGTTCGATTCCTCGATACAGTTTTATTACCGGGAGCTCGACACGGATCACCTGTTTGACGCCTTGAGACAGGAATATGGCGACGAGGCATCCTGGGTCGCCCAATGGCCGCCGCGCGACGTCACCTGCACCTTAGAAGTGCAGATCCATGCCTGCAGCCAGGCCACCTATTCCTACCTCCGCGCCCTCCGTACCATCCGTTCAAATGGCTACAATCCCGTCCTGACAGAGCCCGTGACGATTCCTGGCAATATCATCGGCGGCATCGGCTTTGTGGATGTCCTCAACACGGCCGCCGTCCGGATCGGTCTTCCCGAAAACTAGAAATACTTCTTCTCCTGCCGGTACAGGGCGACGAAGATGAAGATCAGGACCGTGAAGGCCCAGAGGGAGGAGCCGCCGTAACTGAGGAGCGGCAGGGGGATGCCGATGACGGGCATCAGGCCCACGGTCATGCCGATGTTGATGAACAGGTGCATGAAGATGCACGAGGCCACGCAGTAGCCGTAGATGCGGTTGAAACTTTCCCGGCAGCGCTCGGCGTCCAGGATCAGCCGCACGATGAGGAATACGTACAGCAGGATGACGACGAGGCATCCCACGAAGCCCCATTCCTCGCCTACGGTGCAGAAGATAAAGTCGGTGGACTGTTCCGGGACGAAGCCGAAAGCCGTCTGCGTTCCCTGCAGGAAACCCTTGCCGGTGAGTCCGCCGGAGCCGATGGCGATCTTGGACTGGTTCACGTTGTAGCCCACGCCGGCGAGGTCCTCCTTCATGCCCAGCAGCACCTCGATACGGGAACGCTGGTGGTCTTGGAGGACGTTCTGGAAGATGAAATCCGTGGAGAACACGAGCGCTACGCCCACGACGAAAGCGGCGATCGACAGGCCCAGGAAGCCGTCCTTCTGCCGGAAGGCGCGGACACCCAGGAAGGGAAGAAGCAGGAAACTGATGGCCAGCAGGATGTACAGGGGTTTGATCCGGAGGAGGAAGGCCCAGCGATAAGTCTGGTCATCCTGTGCTGTGGGGACCCAGGCTACCCGTTCCATCCAGTCCAGATGGTCCTGGACCCCTCCCTGCAGCATTCCCCACAGCCAGGGAAGGAAGGCCATCAGCGTGACAAAGCCCGCGCCGGTTCCAAGCCGTTTCCAAAACTCCTTGCGCGGTCCCATGAAGGCATTGCACAGGGTGAGTATGCCGATGAGAATGAGGATGGATGTATAGGGGCTGATGGTCAGGGTCGTGATGAAGAGCAGGATGACCAGGCCGATGAGACCGAGCCACCAGCCGGAGAAACCTTCCCGGTACAGGACGAAGATGAAGCCGGCATACACGAGGGCGGAGCCGGTCTCGCTTTCCGCCACGATGATGAGCATGGGCACGGCGATGATGGCGGCCGCGAGGAGGAAATCCTTCCACTGGGTGATCTTGAAATTCTGCCGGCTCATGACCGTCGCCAGTAGCAGTGATGTCGTAATCTTCGATATTTCAGCCGGTTGGAACTTGATCGGTCCCAGTTCGAACCAAGAGTGCGATCCCTTTACGTCCCTGGAAACGAAGATGACCAGTACCAGAAGGGCGCAGACAATGACATACATGGGCACGGATGCGCTTTCCCACAGTCGGGGCGGCAGCACGAACAGGATAAGCCCGGCCAGACCGAAGGCGGTGAGCATCCATACAAACTGTTTTCCGCTGCGGACGCTCCAGTCGAAAATGGAGGCCGGGTTCTCGGAATGGATGGATGCGTAAATGTTCACCCAGCCGATCAGCACCAGCAGGACATACACGCCGATCAGTTTCCAGTCGATGGACTGCCTGAGTCCCCTTTGATGTGTGTTCTCTCCGATCATCGTCCTAATCCTTCTTCACGCGGGACATCAGGTTCGCATCCTTCATCCGCTTTTCCAGTTCTTCCCGTTTCACTTCGCCGTTGAGGTATTTCTCCACCATGAGCGAAGCCATCGGGGCCGCGTAGGTGGCGCCGAAACCGCCGTTTTCCACGTAGGCGGCGATGGCGATTTTGGGGTCGTCCATGGGCGCGAAGCAGATGAAAACGGAATTGTCGGCGCCGCGGGGATTCTGGGCCGTGCCGGTCTTGCCGCATACGTCCAGACCGTCGATATGGGCCACCCAGGCCGTTCCGCCCATGCCGGCGCCCGAGTTTACGGCCCTCCACATGCCCTTGATCACTTTCGGGAAATGTTCCAGGGAGACTTTCGTGTACTGTTTCTCGTAGTATTTCGGGTCGATCTCCACCCCTTCCGAAGCCTTGATGATATGGGGGATGTAGTAATAGCCCCGGTTTGCGACGGTTGCGCACAGGTTCGCCAGGTGCATGGGCGTCGCCAGGATCTCTCCCTGGCCGATGGACAGGGAAATCACCGTGGTGGAGTTCCAGCGACCCTTTCCGTACGCCCGGTTGTAGGTCTTGGCCGTGGGGATGCTGCCGCTGAACTCGTTCGGGAAGTCCGATCCCAGCTTGGTGCCGAATCCGAAGCTCGTCACCATGTCGTGCCAGTGGTCCAGCGCCTCGCCGTAGTCTCCGCCGAACTTCCTGTTGTCCAGGATATTCTTCAGGACGTAGCAGTAGTAGGCGTTGCAGGACATCATGATGGACTCTTCCATGTTGATGGGGGACTTATGCCCATGGCAGCCCAGTTTGTGCCCTGCCCCGAAATGGTAGCCGTGTGAGCAGGGATACATCATCTCCGGCCGCAGCACGCCCTCCTCCAGGCCGATGAGACCGTTCACCAGCTTGAAAACCGATCCCGGGGGATAGGAAGCCTGCACGGCGCGGTTGTACATGGGCCTGTACGGATTCTTCGCGATTTCATCGTAGTGCTTGCCGATGTCGGCAAGCTGCTCCACGTCGATGCCCGGCGAGGATACCAGGGCGAGGATTTCGCCGGTGCCCGGCTCGATGGCGACCAGGGCGCCGACTTTGTTCTTCATCAGTTCCTGTCCGTACTGCTGGAGCTGCGCGTCGATGGTGGTGACGATGTCCCGGCCGGGGACGGCCTCCTTGTCGAAGGCTCCGTCCTTGTAGGGCTGCTCGATCTGGTTCTTGGAATTGCGAAGGAAGATATGGTAACCCTTCTCGCCGCGGAGTTCCTTTTCCCGGGCGGCCTCGATGCCGGTCATGCCGGCGTAGTCGCCGCTCCGGTATTCGCCCGGATGCTTGTCGATGTAGGCCTGGTTCACCTCGGAAACGTACCCGAGAAGGTTTCCGCCGGCGTTGATGGGATAGTCCCGGATGCCGCGTACCTGGCCTCGGAAACCGGGGAAGCGGTACTGGACCTCGGCGAACCGGTTGTAGGTCTCGGCGGAGATCTGCTTGAGCATCGTCACGCTTTGGAAACCGATTTTGCGGCGGTTCAGGTGATACTCGTCCATCTTGTCGCGCAGGAATTCCGGCGTCACGTCCAGGACGGTGGCGAGGGCGAGCGTGTCGAAAGCCTGCACCTCGCGCGGATTCACGAGGATGTCATAAGCTACTTTGTTGCCTACCAGGATATTCCCGTTCCGGTCATAGATGATGCCGCGGGTGGGGAGTATCATTTCCCGGACCGTGGAGTTGATGTCTGCGTCAATCTTGTAGTGCTCGTCCAGGACCTGGATGGAGAAGATCTTCCCAAGCAGGATGGCGGCGACCACTCCGAGACCCACCAGGAGCTTGATATGCCTGTGGTCCGTCGTCATTTGCGCGTGTCCGGGGCGAGGATGTCAATGACCAGGAGGGAGACCAGGACGCCGGCGGCGAGCGAGGCGCCGAAGCGGATGGCCTGGAAGGAAAGGGGACGGGTTCCGGTCCCGTCGGCCCAGACATAGACTGCAAGGAAGAGGGCCTGGACCAGGAAAATGGCCATCAGCACTTTCCCGAAGCCGTTTTTCCGGATGGAGAAGTCTTCCTTGCGCGCAAACAGTTCTCCGCCGAAGATCAGGCGGATGACCTCCTTCCGTACGAAGGCTACCGGGACGAGGGCGAGGACATTGAGGCCGAGGATCCCCTCGGAGAACAGGTCCACGAGGAATCCCGTCGCGAATGCGATGAGCATCGTGACCCAGGTGGGGATGCGGAGCGGAATGCAGAGCACCATCACCGGCAGGATGGACAGCATCACGTACGGACTCAGGTTGAAATAGTTGCAGATCAGCATCTGAACTACCATGAGGAGAAGGTACAACAGGAAGAAGCCGCTCTTTCTCATAGGTTGAAGTCCTCCACTTCTTCAAAGGCCGTATTATGGACGACAGTCACATAGCGGATGGCCGTGAAATCCTGGAACAGGTCCACCCGGATCTCGTTGGTGGCCCCGTTGATGACCTTCGCGTCGCCGGCGATGCCCAGCGGGATGTCGGGCGGGAATACCAGGGAATGTCCGCTGGTGTACACGGTGTCTCCCACCTCGTACTTGAACTGGAGCGGGATTTCCTGGAGGATGGCGCCGTCGGAGCGTATGCCGTCCCAGACCAGGAGGCCCGTCGCCCCCTCTTCGCCCAGGCGTCCGCTGATGGAAATGTCGCTGTTCTGGAAGGAGAATGCGTAAGCGTGGTGGGCGCTTACCGCGTCGATGATCCCTACGACTCCGTTCCGGGTGATGATGCCCGACTTCTCCTGGATGCCGTCCTCGTAACCCTTGTTCAGGATCATGTAGTTATGCTGCTTGTTGCGGCTGATCTTGATGACTTCGGCCGGGATGTAGTCGAAACCTTTCACGCGGCCGCGGGCCACTCCCAGGGAATCGGTACGCCGTGCATGGGCCTCGCTCCGGTAGGCCTGCAGTTCTTCGCGGAGTTCAAAGTTCTCTTTCGCGAGGTCTTCGTTGATCCGCCGGAGCTTGAAGTAGTTGGCCACCTTCTGCGTACTGCCCCATACGGTGCCCATCACCCCATGGGCCGCCCGTGCAATCCAGATCCGCTGGAGTTCGGCATTGCGTGCAAGTAGCTGCAACGCAGCAACCTCCAACAGGATGAAGATTGCTGCGCTGAAGAGTCGGGGAAGGACGTTCCGCTCTTTCGGCATGGGGCTAGCGCATCAGGAAGGAGTAGTTGTCCGTGTTCTTGAGGGCGATGCAGGTGCCGCGGGCCACGGCGCGGAGCGGATCCTCCGCCACGTGGAACGGGATGTTGACCTTTTCCGAAAGCCGCTTGTCCAGACCACGGAGCAGGGCTCCGCCGCCGGAAAGGAAAATGCCGTTCTCCACGATGTCGGAATAGAGCTCCGGAGGGGTCTGTTCCAGGACCTGCTGGATGGACGTCTCCAGACGGGCGATGGACTTGTCCAGGCAATGGGCGATCTCCTGGTAGGGGATGACGGCTTCCACCGGGTGTCCGGTCATGAGGTTCGGACCGCGCACAAGGAAGGGCTCCGGTTCGACATCCAGTTCAGGCAGGACGGCGCCCACGGCGATCTTGATCTTTTCCGCCGTGGTTTCACCCACACGGATGACATGCTGCTGGCGCAGGTAATTCTGGATGTCGGCGGTGAAGACGTCGCCGGCCACGCGGATGGAATCCTGCTGGACGATACCGCCCAGGGAGATGACGGCGATTTCGGTGGTGCCGCCTCCGATGTCGACGACCATGTTGCCCTTCGGGGCTTCCACGTCCAGGCCGATACCGAGGGCCGCAGCCATGGGCTCGAAAATCAGATAGACGTCGCGTCCGCCGGCATGCTCGGAGGAGTCGCGGACGGCCCGGATCTCCACTTCCGTGGATCCGCACGGGATACCGACGACCAGCTTGAGGTTCGGGGCGAAGAGGCTGCGGTGACGGGAATTGACCTGGCGGATGAAGCCGCGGATCATCATCTCGGCCGCGTTGAAGTCCGCGATGACGCCGTCGCGGAGGGGACGGACGGTGCGGATGCCGGGGTTTGTCTTTTCGTGCATAAGCTTGGCCTTCTGGCCCAGGGCGATGCACTTGTTGTTCGTATTGTCGATGGCGACGATGGAGGGCTCGTCCAGCACGATCTGGTCATTCTGGAAAATGACGGTGTTGGCCGTGCCGAGGTCTATTGCGAGCTCCTGGTTCAGGAAACGGAATGCCATTTTTCTTTCAGGTTTTTTCGTAAGTGAATAAACGTTCAAAATTAAGAAAAAAATCTTACATTCGCGTAAAAATCTCGCGAAATGGAGAGAAAAAAATACCTCGTCGTAACCGCCGGCGGGTCGGGCCTGAGGATGGGGGCCGCCCTGCCCAAGCAGTTCCTGCCCCTGGACGGCCGGGCTGTCCTGCAGCGTACCATCGAGCGGTTCGTGGAGGCATGTCCTGACATTCAGGTGATTACGGTCTTGCCCGAAGGGCATGTCGCCTGGTGGCGCCACTACTGCCAGGAGAAGGGCTTCAACTGCCCCCAGCGGCTGGTCAAGGGAGGAATCACCCGTTTCCACTCCGTCCGGAACGCCTTGACCCATGTCCCCGACGGGGCTGTCGTCGCGGTCCATGACGGGGTCAGGCCGCTGCTGTCCCTCTCCTTGATCCGGGAAATGCTCCTGCAGGTGGACCGGGGAGTCCGTGCCCTGATTCCGGTCGTGCCCACGGTGGACACCCTCGCTGTCCTGGACAAGGCTCCGGACGGTATGCTGCAGGATACAGGGGAACTGGTGGACCGTTCCCGCATTTACGGAGTCCAGACCCCCCAGGTTTTCCGTTCCGAGGACCTGAAAGCCGCTTATGCGCAGGGGTATGACACGCTCTTTACCGACGATGCATCCGTGGCCCGTCGATACGGCATTCCGCTCTCCTACATCGCAGGGGAGCGGACCAACATCAAACTGACGACCCGGGAGGACCTTCTGCTCGCCGAGGCTATTCTTCAGCTTTCCCGCGGGTGAGGCCGGTATAGGTCGTGCTCTTGAAATCCTTCACCCACACCTGGCGCTCGATGGGCTCGTCCAGGGAGATCATCGTATCCGTGGACTGGATGTACGGAATCTTCTGGATGGTGTTCAGAAGCACTTCCATCAGATGGTCGTTGTCCAGGCAGTACACTTTCGCGAGGATGGCGTAGCGGCCGGTTACGAAATGACACTCGACGATTTCGGGAATTCTCTTGAGCTGGGCGATGACTTCGGGGTAGCGGGTGGACTCCGACAGGGAAATGCTGATATAGGCGCACACGTTCAGGCCGAGGGCCTGCGGTTTCACCAGCAGCCGGGAACCGGTAATCACGCCGTTCGCTTCCAAGCGTTTGACCCGCTGGTGGATAGCGGCGCCTGAGACGCCGCATTCACGGGCGATTTCCAGGAAAGGCATCCGGGCGTTCTTGACCAGGAAAGACAGGATTTTCTGGTCGATCTGGTCGATGTGATAGGAAGTAGCCATAGGTCTGGTAGGATTACTGTTTCAAACTAACCGCTACAAAATTAAAAAATTTTTTTACAACTTGTTCATTTCGCGATGGATAAATTTACGAATCGACAAAAAACGGCGTTGAAAAACGCCGTTTTTAATGCAAAACCGTGTGTTGGAAGGGCTCCGCTTTATTTTTTTAAGCGGCTTTTCCCCTTGCCGGTCGGTGTCGATTTTTCAATAATGGACTGACAGTCAGCGAGGGTGAGCGACTGGGCGTCGGTCCCTTTGGGAATCCGGTAATTCTGATCGCCCGATTTCAGATACGGACCGTAACGTCCGTTGATGATCCGGATGTCTCCCCACTCCGCAATGACGGCGTTCGCCGCAGGGGCGGAGGCCGCTTCCCCGATGAGGCCGATGCACTCGGCCAGGGTAATCTTGAGCGGATCGGCCCCGCGGGGCAGTTTTATGTTCCGGTCGCCATACTTGAGGTAGGGACCGTATTTCCCCTTGGTGGCGATGACCGGGATTCCCTCGTGTTCCCCTACGGTGCGGGGCAGTTCGAACAGTTTCAAGGCTTCCTCCAGGGTAATCGTCTCGATGAGCTGGCCTTTCCCGAGGGAGGCGAACTGGCGTGTCTCGCCTTCGCCTTTCTGGATATAGGCGCCGAACTTGCCGAAGGCGGCCGTCACCTTCTGCCCGTCGGGCGCGGTGCCCAGTTCACGGCTCACACGGCTGTATTCGTGATTCCCGAGGACGCTTTCCACCTGCTGGTGGAAGGGCCCGTAGAATTCTCCGATGAGGCTGTTCCAGACCTTGTTTCCGGCCGCGATCTCGTCAAAATCCTTCTCCACCGTGGCGGTGAAGTCGTAATCCATGATTTCGCTGAAATTCTTGACCAGATAGTCCGAGACGATGACGCCGATCTCCTGCGGAAGCAGTTTGCCGCGCTCCGCCCCCACGGTCTCCGTGCGCTCCTTGGAGGAGAGGACGCCGCCCTTGAGGAACAGGTCCCGGACCGGGACTTTCGTTCCCTCCTTGTCTCCGTTTACCACGTAGCCGCGGCCGGTGGTGAGGGTGGTGATGATGGTTGCGTAGGTGGACGGCCGGCCGATTTCCAGCTCTTCGAGTTTCTTGACCAGCGTGGCCTGGGAGTAGCGCGGCGGGGCGGCCGTGTATTTGCACTGGGCGGTGATCCCTTTTTCTTCCATCCGGTTATTCACGTGGAGTTCCGGCAGTACCAGGTCTCCCTCTTCGGCCGCTTCGTCGTCCCGGCCTTCCAGATAGACCTTCATGAATCCGTCGAAAAGCATTTCGGAGGCCTGCAAGGCATAGCGCTCGGCGCGCTTGTCGGAGGCGATCCGGACCGAGGTGTTCATCACCCGGGATTCGCTCATCTGGGAGGCGACAGTGCGCTTCCAGATCAGCTCGTAGAGCTTCTTCTCCTGCACCGTCCCGTCGATGGATGCGTTCTCCATGAAAGTGGGCCGGATGGCCTCGTGGGCCTCCTGGGCGCCCTTGGTCTTGGTCTTGTACTGGCGGGGGTGGGAATACTCCTCGCCGAAATTGTCCAGGATGAGCTTTTTGGCGGCTCCCAGGGCGAGGGAGGAGAGATTCACCGAGTCGGTACGCATGTAGGTGATCAGACCGCGTTCATAGAGGGCCTGTGCCACGCGCATGGTCGTCGCCACCGGGAAATGGAGCTTGCGGGAGGCCTCCTGTTGCAAGGTGGAGGTGGTGAAAGGCGGGGCGGGGTACCGGGTCGCCTCCTTTTTCTCCAGGGAGTCAATGCGGTAGGAAGCGCCGATGCTCTCTTCCAGGAACTTCCGGGCCTCTTCCTCAGAAGCGAAGCGGGTGTCCAGCAGGGCCCTCACCTGGAGCGCGGCGGGCGTTCCCTCCGGATGGAAAAGCGCCTCCACCCGGTAGTAGGGCTCGCTCCGGAAGGCCATGATTTCCTTCTCGCGGTCCACAATGAGGCGCAGGGCGACGCTCTGGACCCGGCCGGCGGAAAGCTTGGGCTGGATCTTGCGCCACAGTACCGGCGAGAGTTCGAAGCCTACGAGCCGGTCCAGCACGCGACGGGCCTGCTGCGCGTCCACCAGGTTCAGGTCGATGTCCCGGGGATGTCCGATGGCCTCCAGGATGGCCGGCTTGGTGATTTCATGGAACACGATGCGCCGGGTTTTCGCGGGGTCCAGGCCCAGCGTTTCCGACAGGTGCCAGGAGATGGCTTCCCCCTCGCGGTCCTCATCGGAGGCGAGCCAGACGGTCTCGGCGGCCGACGAGAGTTTCTTCAGTTCGGCGACGACTTTCTTCTTGTCGGCCGGAACCACGTATTCGGGCCGGAAGCCGTGTTCGACGTCCACGCCCAGTTTCTTTTCCTGCAAGTCACGGATATGTCCGATGCTGGCTTTGACGAGATATTCTTTGCCCAGATACTTCTGGATGGTCTTCACCTTCCCGGGAGACTCTACGATGACCAGGTTTTTTCCCTCCATAATCTTCTGCGATTACCTATTATTTTGCAAAGTAAGCGAGATTTCGGGAATTATTCCAAATTTTCTGATTACTTTTGTAATTCGGAACATCCCGCAAGACCTAAGGTCTTGTACGCATATAAAGAATTTTTTAAGATGTCAGAGAATACCCGCAAGAAGATCATCCGCTGGTTCTGGATCCTCCTCCTCGCCCCCATCGCCCTCGTCATCGTCCTGCTGGGAATCGTATGGGCCTTCGCCGAGATTCCGACCATCGAAGAACTGGAGAACCCGGAGAGCAAGCTCGCTACCCAGGTTATCGCCGAGGAAGGCGAGATCCTGACCACTTACCATATCGAAAACCGTACTTTCGTCGGCTACGACGAACTGCCCCTTCACCTGGTCCATGCGACCGTCGCCACGGAGGATGCCCGTTTCTACCGGCATTCCGGCATCGACTTCCAAAGTCTCTTCCGCGTCCTGTTCAAGACGCTCCTTTCCCGCGACTCCAGCCAGGGCGGCGGTTCCACCATCACCCAGCAGCTGGCGAAGACGCTCTATCCCCGCAAGGAGCACGCCTCCAAGCTAGACATGGTCTGGATCAAGCTCCGTGAGTGGATCACCGCGGTGAAGCTCGAGCGCAACTATACGAAGGAAGAGATCGTGGACATGTACCTGAACGCCGTGTTCTTCGGATCCAATTCCTACGGCATCCAGTCCGCTTCCCTGCAGTTCTTCGGCAAGAATCCCATCGACCTGAAGGTGGAGGAAAGCGCCGTCCTGGTGGGGATGGTGAACAAGCCCACCCGCTACAACCCCGCCATCAATCCCGACAAGGCCCTGGAGCGCCGGAATCTCGTGCTCGGCCGCATGGCGGAGCAGGACTACCTGACCCGGGCGGAGTGCGACTCCCTGCGGAACCTGCCCATCGAGCTGCACAGCCGCGGCGTGGACCGGACCACGGGCGTGGGCCCCTATTTCCGCGACATGCTCCGCCGCACGATGAGCGCCGAGCGTCCCCGCCGGCGGGATTATCCCACGGTAGAGGATTTCCGGGCGGATTCCCTCCAATGGGCCGACGATCCCCTGTACGGCTGGCTGAACAAGAATCTCAAGAGCGACGGGACCCCGTATGACCTGGACCAGGACGGGCTGCGCATCTATACGACCATCAACTACAAGATGCAGCGCTACGCGGAGGAGGCCGTGGCCGAGCACCTGGGAAAGAACCTGCAGGGTGCCTTCTTCAAGGAACTCCGGGGCAAGAGGAACGCTCCCTTTGCGAACGGGACGGATGAGAAGATCATCGATGTCGCCATGTCGCAGGCCCGCCGCTGGAGCGACCGGAACCGGATGATGAAGGCTTCCGGCAAGTCCGATGCGGAGATTCTCAAGAGTTTCTCCGAGAAGGTGCCCATGCGCGTATTCACTTGGGAGAAACCCGGTTACCGGGATACCGTGATGACCCCGGACGACTCCATCCGCTATTACAAGTCCTTCTTCCGCGCCGCCTTCATGGCCATCGAACCTGTCACCGGGCACATCCGTGCCTATGTGGGCGGACCGGATTACCGGTATTTCAAGTATGACAATGTCCGGCAGGGCAAGCGGCAGGTCGGCTCCACTGTGAAGCCCTTCCTCTATACCCTGGCGATGGAATCCGGCATGACCCCCTGCGACCAGGTGCTCAACGTGCCCCAGGTCCTGGTGGTGAACGGCGACCAGACCTGGACGCCGCAGGATCCGCACACGAGCGGGACGATGGTGGACCTCCGCTGGGGACTCGCCCAGAGTTCCAACTCCGTGGCTGCCTACCTGATGAAGCAGCTGGGCCCCGAGGCGATGGTCGCCATGATGCACAAGATGGGGATCAGCGGGCGGATCGACCCGGTCGTCTCTCTCTGCGTGGGATCGGCGGACCTTTCTGTCTATGAGATGGTTACGGCCTATAATACCTTCCCCTCCCGGGGCGTTTACACCTATCCGCTGTTCGTCACCCGGATCGAGGACAGCGACGGCAACGTGCTCGGCCAGTTCTCCGACCGCCGCCATGAGGCCGTTTCCGAGGATGCGGCTTATGCGATGATCCAGATGATGCGGGGCGTCGTGGACGGCGGCACCGGATCCCGTCTTCGGTTCCGCTACGGTCTCAGCGGCCCCATCGCCGGCAAGACCGGAACGACCAATGACAACTCCGACGGCTGGTTCATCGGCTATACCCCTACCATCACCGCCGGTGTCTGGGTGGGTGCGGAGGACCGCTATGTCCATTTCGCCTCCACGGCCCTGGGACAGGGAGCCAACATGGCCCTTCCCATCTGGGGGCTCTGGATGAAGAAAGTGCTCGCCGACGGGACGCTGGGCATCTCCTCGAACGACGCCTTCCCCGCCGGCGTGGAGCGCTCCTTCTGTGACGGCGACGAAAAGGCGGCCTCGGCGAAGTCCGACCTGGAAGAATATTACTTTGAATAACATACTATCGACTTATGTCTCAATACAAGTGTATAGCCGTCATCTATGGCAGTGACTCCTCCGAGTGGGAGGTGTCGTGCCGGAGCGGGGAATTCACCGCTTCCCGGATTGACGAGTTCCAATACGATGTCTATGAAATCTTCGCCCGTTTCGGCGACTGGAAGCTCGTCGCGATGCGGAAAGCCAATTCGATGCGGGTTCCGTTCCCCGAGGGAGCGCAGCCCCAGGTGGACAAGACGGACTTTTCCGTCCGCGTCCTGGGCGAGAAGGTCAAGTTCGACTTCGTGTACATCATGCAGCACGGCGCTCCCGGCGAGACGGGCCTCCTGCAGGGCTATTTCGAGATGCTGGGCATCCCGCACTCTTCCTGCAGCGCTTTCGTCACCACCGTGGCCTTCGACAAATATTCCTGCAAGAGCTATCTCCGCGGCGTGGATTATGTGAAGCTGGCTCCGGACGCCTTCTACCGGAAAGGGGAAGACGTGGAGGCCTTTTCTTCCCGGGCCGTCGAACAGCTGGGCCTGCCCCTGTTCGTAAAGCCCACGGCGGGCGGCTCCAGCTTCGGCATCACCCGGGTGACCCGGGCGGAAGACCTTCCGGCCGCGGTCCGGTATGCCCTGACGGAAGGGGATACCGTCATCGTGGAGAGAGGGGTCCGTTCCGAGCATGAACTTACGTGCGCCGTCTATTGTGACGGCGGTGAGGTGAAGGCCCTTCCCGTCATCGAGATCATTTCCGAAACCGGTTGGTTCGATTATGACGCGAAGTATAACGGGCGTAGCCGCGAAGTGTGCCCGGCGGAGATTCCGGACGAGCTGACAGGCCGCATCCAGGACATTTCCCGCCGCATTTACCGCCGTCTCGGCTGCAAGGGACTGGTGCGGATGGACTACATCGTCGCTCCGGACGGCATCTACTTCCTGGAAGTCAACATCATTCCGGGCATGACCAACGCTTCCCTGGTTCCGAAGATGGTCCGGGCCGCCGGCCTGAGCATCACGGACTTCCTGACCACCATCATCGAAAACGCGTAAGCCCATGCTCCTGTCCGAATTCATCCGTGACGGTGTCACCTCGCTGGAGAGCCTTTATCCCACGGCGGAGGCCAAGGCCGTGGTGCTGCAGCTGTGCTCCGAAGTGCTGGGCACCAAGAACTATACGCATATCATCGAACCGCAGTACCAGATCGACAAGAAAAAGGTACAGCCTCTTGCCGAAGCGATGGTCCGGCTCCAGGCCGGTGAGCCCATCCAGTACGTCGTGGGCAAGACCGAATTCTGCGGTCATATCTTCAAGGTGGACAAGAACGTCCTGGTGCCCCGTCCCGAGACGGAGCTCCTGGTGCGGGAAGCCATCAAGCTGGCGGCGCGGATCAAGCAGCGCCGCATCCCGTACGGCCGGAGCGCCGAGCCCGTGCGTATCCTGGACCTCTGCACCGGGTCGGGCAATATCGCCTGGACGGTCGCCCTGGCGGTCCCGGGTTCGCATGTGGTAGGGGTGGACAACTCCGAAGGCGCCCTGGACATTGCGCGGAGCCAGAATTTCTCCGCCGAAATCAAGGCTTCCGGCGCCCAGGCTCCGACTTTTGTCAATGCCGATGTCCTGGACCCCGAACAGGAATTCAACTTCGGGGAATTCGACCTCATCCTCTCCAATCCGCCCTACGTGATGGAGTCCGAAAAGCACCTGATCCGGAAAAACGTGCTGGACTACGAGCCGGCATCGGCCCTGTTCGTCCCGGACGAGGATCCGCTCAAGTTCTACCGGGCCATCGCCCGCTGGTCCGAACGGTTCCTGGCCCACGAAGGCAAGGGCCTGACCGAGATCAACGAAGTGCTGGGCAAGGAAACCGCGGCCGTCTTCCGCGATGCAGGTTTCGCCCAGACCGATATCGTCAAGGATTTTTACGACAGGAACCGCTTCATCTTCTACACGAAATAAAGTGGCGGCGACCTTGTCATTTCGTGCGGAGCCCCTCATGTCATCTCGGACGGAGTCCCCTTTGTCATTTCGAGCGGAGCCGAAGGCGGAGTCGAGAAATCTCGAACTCCTCGCCCCCGCCCGCACGGCGGAAATCGCCCGGGCCGCCATCGACTGCGGCGCCGATGCCGTGTATATCGCCGGCCCGGCCTTCGGGGCGCGCCAGGCGGCGGGGAATCCGGTGGAGGACATCCGGGAACTCTGCGCCTATGCGCACCGGTTCGGTGTCCGGATCTACGTGACATTCAATACGTTGGTCTATGAGGAGGAAATCCCCGAGGCCCGGCGGCTCCTGCGGGAACTCTCCGATGCCGGGGTGGATGCCCTCATCGTCCAGGACCCGGCCGTGACCCGGCTGGCCCCGGAAGGGATGATCCTCCATGCCTCCACCCAGTGCGCCATCCGCACGCCGGAAAAGGCCCGTTTCACGGAAAGCCTGGGCTACGGGCGGCTGGTGCTGGAGCGGGAACTCTCGCTGGAGCAGATCCGCGCCGTCCGGGAGGCTGTTGATGCCGAACTGGAAGTCTTCGTCCACGGGGCTCTTTGCGTCTGCTACAGCGGCCAATGCTACCTGTCGGAGCACCTGGCCGGACGGAGTGCCAACCGGGGCGCCTGCGTCCAGGCCTGCCGGTCGCTCTACGACTTGGAGGACGGGGAGGGACGTGTCCTTATGCGGAACAAGGCCCTCCTTTCCCTCAAGGACCTGAACCTGATCCATCGCCTGGAGGACCTGGCCGCGGCCGGGGTCGATTCGTTCAAGATCGAGGGACGCCTCAAGAGCATTTCCTATGTCCGGAATGTAGTCCGGGCCTATTCCGAGGCGCTGGACGCCCTGTGCCGGCGCTATCCGGACCGGTACCGCCGGGCCTCCTTCGGGACGGTCCGGGGCGGTTTTACGCCGGATTTGCGTAAAACTTTCAACCGGGATTACACGGAGCTTTTCCTGGACGGTCGCCGGGGGTCCTGGGCCTCGATGGAGGCGCCCAAGTCCATGGGCGAGTACATTGGCACGGTCGCATCCGTCAATCCGGGTGCCGTCACCTTGAAACCGGTTTCCGCAGGCCTGACGTTGCATAATGGCGACGGCTTCGCCTTCGTGGGCGGGGACGGGGCCATCGTCGGTTTCCGGGGCGATGTGTGTGAAGGTTTCACCATCCGTTGCAAGGCAGTGGAAGGGCTGCGGCCCGGTGTGCGCCTGTACCGGAACATCGATGCGGAGTTCGAACGCCGCCTGGAGGCGGACCGCCCGGTGCGGGAAATCGGGGTCCGGGTCTCCGTCCGTTTCGCCGGCGGGGAGGTATCGGCGGAAGCCGTTTCCGAAGACGGCCGTTCCGCCTCCCTGACGGAGACAGTTGCGGCCGATCCGGCCCGGGATCCGGCGCGTATGCTGGACTCCGTCCGGGCGCAGCTTTCCAAGCGTACGGACATCTATACTTTTTCGGTTCAGGAAGTGGAAGCGGAAGGGTCCGTCCCTTTCCTTCCCGCCTCTTTCCTGAACGGCATCCGCCGCCGTCTGGCGGAACAGCTGGACGCCCTTCCGGTCCGGATGCTTCCCTTGCGGAAAGGAACGGTCAGCCCGGTTTCTGCGCCGGAAACGCTTACTTACAAGGATAACGTGGCGAATTCCGTTGCCCGGGACATCTACCGGGAGCGGGGTACTGTGCAGATGGAGAATGCCTACGAGCTGTCACATCGCGAAGGCATCGAATACACGCGCACCAAATACTGCCTCCGCCACGAACTGGGCCTCTGCCCGAAACAGCGTCCCGGCACCCGTCCCGACCCCCTGTATCTCGTGAACAACGGCCGCCGACTCCGTCTGGACTTCGACTGCCGCGCCTGCGAGATGACGGTGCGGTAGCCAGTGGCTTGACTCTGAGTATGAAAAAAGAGCCTGGTGCATCTGCACCAGGCTCTTTCTTGTATCAGGCTGATTGACAGCCTCTTGAGTGGGACTCTTAGAAGAACAGGCGGGCGCTCAGGAGCAGCTGCCAGGTGTTGAAGGTGTTACGGTAGTTCTTCACGGTCGGGGCGGTGAAGGTATAGACACCTTCGCTGCCGGCCTTGCTGATCTCGAGGATGTTCTCGGAGCTGACCTGCTTGGTGAGGCCCCAGTTGGAGTTGAGGAGGTTGGCGACGTTCAGCACGTCCACGCCCACCTGCAGGGTGGTCGGCTTGCCGGCGACGTCCAGGATGAAGTCCTGGGCGACCTTCAGGTTGATGCGGTTCTGCCAGGGAGCGACCTTGGCGCCGCGCTCGGAGTACTCGCCGCGGTGCTTGGAGAGGTAGCTGTCGTTCTCGATGAACTCCTTGAAGGCGGCCTTGTTGGCCTCGTCCTTGAAGGTCATGTTGGTGAGATCGGCGTCGGTGGGGATGTACATCAGGTTCTGGGAACCGCCCACGCCGGTGACGTCGTTCACATAGTTTCCGGAACGGACACCGAAGGTGTAGGAGTACCGGGTGTAGGAGTAACCACCCACGAAGCAGTGGTTGAAGCCCTCGTAGAACAGGCCCAGGGTTGTGGCCAGGTGCTTGCCTTCCTGGATCTTGTAGCCGATGTTGGCGATGACGCGGTTCGGGGAGACGAAGGCGGAGTGGCCGAGCTCGGGCTTGTTGGAGCCGTTCACGCTGTAGTTGCCGCCGGAGAACAGGGAAGAAACCTGGTCGCCGTAGCCTTCCTGGATGGACTTGGAGTCGCTGCGGGTGTAGGCCGCCATGAGGCTCAGGCCGTTGTGGAAGTTCTTGGAGAGCTGGGCGGTCACGGAGTAGTAGGTACCGTGGAGGTCGGAGTTCGTCAGGTAGTACGGGCTCACGGTGCTGCCGAGGCTGTTCTTGATCCGTTCGGAAGAGAAGGAGGCGCGCTTGGCGGGCTCACCCGGGAGCTGGATGCCGTCGCCTTCGACATAGCCGAGGCGGAGGGCCTGAACGGTGTTGAAGTCGTAGTTGTAGATTCCTTCGATGGAGCCCTTGATGCCACCGGGCAGGTTCATGTCAACGGCGAGGGAAGTCTTCCAGGTGGTGGGCATCTTGAGCTCGCGGTCGATGATCGTCGCACCGGTCGGAGCGGCGAGGTCCTGGGCCTTGAAAGCGCCGCCGTAGATGTCCTTCAGGATTTCATCCGTGGTGGCGTGGAAGGACGGCGTATTGGGGTTGGAACCGTCAGTGTCGATGTACTGGGCCTGGAGGCAGTTGCTGTTGCCGGCCACGGAAACGATCCACACGAACGGGATGCGGCCGGTGTACAGGCCGGATCCGCCGCGGACCACGAGGCTGCGGTTCTTCAGGACATCCCAGTTGAAGCCGATGCGCGGGGAAAGGTTGATGCGGGCCTTCGGCATGTCGGCCGTGCTCATGCCCTTCATGGACTGGCTGCCGGCGGCGAGGGTCAGGAATTCCTTGTTCTCATTGCCGGCGATGGACGGGTAGAACGGGAGCTCGGCGCGGAGACCGACGGTGAGCTTGAAGTAGTCGCTGAAGTCGAACTCGTCCTGGATATAGGCGGAAGCCTGGTTGTAGGAGAAGGCCGGGAAGACCTGGGCGAGGTCGTCGCGGTTGGAGTGGGTGATGGCGAAGGCCACCGGTTTGCCCTCGGCAAGGAAGGACTCCCAGCTGTCATAGACATAGTAGCCGAGGCCGCCCTGCATGAAGCCGTTCTTGGTGTTGTCGTACTCGTACTGGAGACCGGCGACGAAGTTGTTGATGCCCGCGGACCAGGTGAGCTCGTCCGTAACGACGACGGTGTGCACGTCGCGGA
>Ga0247611_10003365_pt1 | contig 23778 bp, 26 predicted proteins | sample 177DNAGHGhighgp2_FD_192422 | JGI IMG/M metagenome (GOLD analysis project Ga0247611, IMG submission 192422) | Sheep rumen microbial communities from Palmerston North, Manawatu-Wanganui, New Zealand - 1770 DNA GHGhigh gp2 | ecosystem: Host-associated > Mammals > Digestive system > Stomach > Rumen... | reverse complement strand
CCGCGGCTACAAGGAAGAGCCTAACTCATTCCAGAAGATCGGCAACTACCTCAGCCGTCCCGAGTACAAGTTCCTGAGTAAGCACACCAATGCCGGCGCCCTCTACTGGGTCATGCCGAGGGTGTAAGAATACTTTTTTCAAAGCTCTGAACACCTAAAGGATATTTCATATTGTCAACCATATAAGTTCGTGAACTCATGGCTGTCTGGATGAGATGTGTCTTAATATGATGCAAACCGTAATATCAGACCCGTCTGGAAGTTCGTGTTTGAACCTACACTGATTTCCATAAACCAGCGCAATTTTTGCTTCCCTATTTCCCACCCTAAGGGTGTGATGTTGTAGGCAAGGCTCAGATGGTTTTTATCGAATTCATCAGTCTGCTCACTTGGAATCGTTTCTGAGTCGAGGTGTAAACTTTGAAAGTGTAAGCCTAATGATGTTTTCATATATAGACTACACCATCTGCTATTTAGGTAAGACCATTTGACTGACGGCATAACGAATATGGATGTTCCCTTGACATAAGTATATCCCCTCTTTTGAATCTTTTCCGATTTGTATTCAGCAGGGTAACCCAGCCAGTCCTCCACGTTACAGAATCCAAATAGTCCACCAAATGCGAAGTGATGGTCGAAGTGATAATAATAACTGATAGCTTTCAGTGGATTATCTCTTCTTAGGTCTGGTCCACCCATACTCTCGTATATGACTCCATCAGCTCCACCCTTACCAACAACAAGGCCGAACCTGCTCATGACATCATTCTCATAGTCATCACTCCATCCTGAGCGGACTGAAGTGATGCCGATGCTAACATTTACTTCATGTCTGAAATATCTTGTCTTACTCTTCTTGGGAGTTTCAGCATGCAATAATTCTGTTTGGAAAAGTCCCAACAGAATAAGGGAAGTTGTTAATAGCCCAGCACAATACTTCATACGACTTGTTTTGTTGTAAAACCTAATTAATTCTTTCTCATATAATCATATAAGGGGACTGGCCCGATGATGTTTAGTCAGGGGGGACTTATGACAAAATCTGCCAGTCCTCATCTTATTTAGTATTTTGTATATACAAGTCGCACTGTGTTGTATCTCCCATCAACGCAATATTTATTTGAGTATTTTTCACCATCTATAGTGATATAGCCTGCTGTTTTACCTGCTTTCCAACTGCTTATGGTACAATCAGATGTCACATCATCCCAACTACCACCATACTTAGGCCCGTCTACATCCTCATCTTCTTTATTTTCCATTGCACATACCTCAGCATAATTACCTGACATATCATACAATCCTAGCTCATTAGCTTGCTTCAAGGCAATATCATGCCCCTGTTTGTTGCTGTTTCCGCTATACCATGCAACGTCACTTGCTGTATTGCTACCGCTATAGGTGTATCCCTTGCTCTTGTTTCCGCCCTTAGCAGCATACTGCCATTCTTCTTTTGTGGGAAGGCGAAAACGATAACCTGTTACATTACGTAAATCTTTAAGGAAACTCATGAATTCTGATTTTTCAATCACTCTATTACCATTTCTACTAAGGGGTCTAATAACTCTGTTATTTACTATTATGTCACTATGAATCGGTATTTCAGTCTGCATGATGTAGAAAGGCTTCATTGGCCCACCCTCTACAAGTACCGTGCGGAAAGTTCGATCACCAATGCGGTATTCTATTTCATCAGTAGGTCCAGTATTTCCATTCAGAGAATATATATAGGCCCTGTCTTGTGATGTACTCACATCACCATTTTTGTCTTTTGTAACTTTTCCACATATGACGACTTCATCACCGATATTAATCTGATAGACTCCCCACCAGCCTTCGTCGTGCAGAAATCTGACATGGTTGCAAAGGAATTGCTCTGTAGCATTACCATCTGTGATATAGAAAGTAGCCGTACTATCTTTGCTGATGGTGAATTCTTTTGTTATTTGAGAAATCGTACCCTTAAAATAATAGTTGGTGGCATCGATTTCTCCTGCCTGCAACTTTCCCGCTATTTCAATGATAGCTGCCACGTTATAGGGGGAATTTTGTGTGCCGCTACCCTTTGCTGTCGAAGAACCACCATTATTGCCGTTTCCACTACTCGTGGTAAAAGACTTTGTCTCTCCATATGTATATCTATCGTTTTTTGTCGAGTATGCGTATGCACGATAATAATAGGTTGACTGTGACTGCAAGCCATCGACTGTTGCAGAAAAAGAAGAAATAATGTCGAATATTACTAGGTCACGAAGACGATTTGTATTTGTGAGATCGGAAGATGTACCTATAAGGAAACCGATCTTGTTAGGTTTCCCTTTAGTACTAACAAAAGAACCGCTGAGCTTAACACTGTTGTCAGTAATGTCAGATGCGTTTCCTGTCAGGACTTGATATGAATCGTTACTATCGTCACCACTAGAGCTTTCTCCGCTGCCAATTGGTTTTTCATTGGGGGTAATAGTGGAGGAGCTGGGCTCATCAGAGCCACATGAGACGAAATTAACACTCGCGATTGCGACCATCAGAATGGTCATCCAGCATAAAGGATTTCTTTTCATAAAGTGAGATTTGAATTAATTGTTACTATTGTTAGTTCCATGCCTATGACATATCTTGCAAGTAATTATTCCTCATAGTAAACAGAGTTGAGAGTCATTGTACCACTGTACAGCATGAGTACAAGGTCGCGGCCTTCAGCACCCTTGGCACACTCCCTTGCTATTGTTTCAGTGATTTGAAGTTCATTCAAACCTGACTGCCACTTAACATGATCGTAATAGGTATTACTCCACCAACCATTCATGACTTTCAAATCACAATCAGCACTAACATCTGAAACGTCAAAAATCAGAGTTTTCATACCAAAGTAAATATCATCAGGGATTGTGGGAAAATGTGCACCTTCAGTAGAGCTGAAGCGCATAGCTGCTGCATCCCATGCACTAGGCTGGAATGGTACTTGGTCAGGGAAATTCGCTACATCTCCATATATCCAGAACTTCGTGAGCGAGTTTTGGTAGACTTCAATAGATGCAGTTAACATTGATGAATTGCCTACAATAATAGCACCAATACGACTCTTGCCCTTTGTGTTTTTATCCGCTTCGACTGTCAGACTAGTAGTTCCAAGGGAGCCTCCATTAGTAGAGACCTCTATCCACTCTGGTTTACTTATTATCCACCAGTCAAAATTGGCACTAATTGTCAGAGTCTCAGACCCACCTGTTCCTGTGAAACTGATAGAAGTCTCACTGGGCTTGATTGAAAGGCTTTTGTTACCAGAGGGTGTTTCTTCTGATACTTTTTCTTTAGAACATGATATCAGTGAAATTAAAACTAAAGCAAAAAATAAATTCTTTTTCATATTGTTCTTTGTTTAATATTCTTGCTACAATTTGTTAGATTGTTCCCCGTCCATGACATATTTTGCATGTTATATGGGTATGCCCCCATGATTTGAGGACTTCCTTACCACATTCATTGCACTTTACCTTATAAGCATTATTAACTCCATATTGAGGAGGGTTCGTGTTGTATTCCATTCTGCCTGTTCCATGACACTGAGGACATGCTTTGCTTGAAGAGGTTGTTGAATGGGAAGTGCTACTTGAGGAAGACGACGAACTTGAAGAATTTGAACCGTATCCTCCATTTCTTGACATCTGAGCTGCTTGTCCTTTCTCTAACCTGAACTGCTCAAGTGTCAGGTTTGGACGGTATTGTTTCGCGGCCTGATATTCTTGTTGTTCTTGAGCCATTGTCTGTTGCATGGCATAGCGAGGATCCAGCAAGTAATCCATGCTTGTATTACGAACAAAACCTCCTGGCATCGTCTGGTATCCGCCCATGCCATATCCGCCATAACCGCCCATACCTTGTGCCATACCTTGCCAAAACGTGTCACACGATGAAAACAAGGCCATTATAGCGCATAAAACCAAATACTTTTTCATTGTCAAAATGCTCTTATTCCGTATAAATTTCTTTAGGTGTATATACGTATGTTTCCGTCTCTGAAACAACGTACTTGCCAGTATTACTATTGTAGTATCGGGGCGTATACTCTAAGGTGACGGTCTTGTCTTTAGATGTCACGAAAAGAAGTGTTCCCCATTCATAAGCAATATCTTCATGTAAGAACCCAGTGAAGCATTTCGTAGACTGTCCATTAATAAATTCTGTAGAAACATAGTTGCCCAACCCATCGTCATGGGTGTTCTTATTCTTTACACTGCCATTAACAGCTCTGACGCAGACCCCGAACTCATTGATTCCAAGTTTATAGTTTCCTTTGGACATTCCATACCCCATAAAAATTTGATGGGTATATTGCCCTTTCTTGGAATCGTAAAGTGTGGGCCAGTCATTAGCAAAGCCAACGTGGAAGGTAATGTCGCTATTATTGTCGTTGTTCCCACCGCCATTGTTATTGCCGCCATTACCATTTAAATAATTCTGCAAATATGCATAGTCTGAAGAACCCAAACTGCTAGGACTGAATATAGTTTCGCCTTCTACAAGGAAACCGTCATAGTACTCAAATACGAAATTGCTTCCTCCATACAGGTGTATCGTATTGCCTTCAATTTCATAATAAAACTCAATATCATCTTCGTCCCGGCTCGTACCCAACGCTGTATCACGATCTACAGCTGTCCAGTGCATGACTCCTTGACTGTCATTAATGAAGTAGACCGTCCATGTCTGAGTATATGTAGCTGTCCCATAAGAGTATACTTCTTCTTCTATAGATTGACCTGTCCATTTGTATCTTTGAATCTCTTGCATTATTCCTTTAGAGTCGCTGCTTGTCGGATCCTTCTTGTCACAAGATACAAGGGTCATGCTCAGAATTGTGACCATCATAATGGTCATCCTGTATGAGAAATACTTTTTCATGAATTATCTTTGTATTAAATGTTTTAAAATATTATGTAATACGGAATTGTCTAAAAATACAATCCTGCCCTAAATCCAGTGCTTACTTTCGAATCACCTTCGAAACTTATCGTAAACATTGGACCGGCAAATATTCCGAATTTGTTGCTACCCGCATATATACTTGGTGCCCACGACATACCCCATGCGGTCTTTGTATTATGGTCTTGAGAATATACTTCGCAAACAACAGCTACTGGCAGGGCTACAAAAATCGTTGGAGTGAAGTAATAACCAATAGCAGGACCTAGCCTAATAATATCAGATGTGGAATCTTTGTCGACTAGTCCAAAATTGAAGTTGAATGGTGACAAATGAATACCAGCATAGAGGTTTCCTATTAATTCCCAAGGCAGTGTTGTATATGAAAGACCATAACTTCCTGTTAATTTAACATCGTCAAAAGTGAGCGCATTGTACCCAACTTCAATAGTCATTTGTTTTCGGTCTTGTGCGTAGGTCGTGTTGGAAATGATAAGACTTCCTACAATTAAAATGCATTTAAAGATTTTGTTCTTTTTCATTTTGAAAGCCCTATGTTTGTGTCGGGAGCAACTTCTTACGCCTTCTTTGCACCTCGGATTAGGCTTTTAGTTATAGTAGTTCCTTTTAGCACATAAAAAAGGCGTAGGTGCTGTTCTTTTGCCCATCCTGGGACTACAGGCCTTCGCATTGCCCAACCCACACAGGATAGACAACGCAGTTAGCCCACGCCAGAACGAACTATATATTAATTAAGGTATATAGAAACGCTCCACGCAGACGTCTCGTTGTCATCTGTCCGCTGTGGGTATGGAAGTTGCGAAGTTCGTAGTCCACAATGACAGACGTCCGAAAACGTCTTTCTTATCACTAAGACCGCCCGCCGCCCATGGCTGGGCTAACTGAGCGATGGTGCAAAGTTACGAATTATTTTTGAAACAAACAAGAAAAAGCCCGAAAAATTGCTATAAATTTACGGGTGTAAATCGGACACTATAGAAATGTTACATAGATGAAATCTCTCCTGTTCTAGAAAAAAACATAAATTTGTTATATGCACGCATGCGAACCTTAATTATATAATCATTGATGGGTGATGCGGATAGTGTATCTTGGTTCTGGGAGGAACGCTGACGGTCGGCTCGCAGAACTCTGGCGAGTTGCCTCTTTCGTTCCCACTCTCGAAGCGGCTGACCTGGTGGCGGTCCATGGTTCTGACAATGAAGAATTCTCTCGCTTTAACGATATTTAAGGGAGACGGGAGCCGGTATCATCCAAACATTTCGTACCTTTGCAGCATAATAACGTTATAACGGAAAAGAGTATGAAAGAAAGAATGAAGCGGATGGTGCGTTGGATCTGTACGAAAGGGCTGGTCTGGCTGGGGTTCGGAGCGACGCCTTTCGTCTTTATGGCCTGCTATGGCCCTGTGCCTACGGAGTATGACGAGGCACAATTCGCTGACGAGATTGTCGACTCTACAGTTGTCACCCGCTCGGCAGATGCAGAGGAGGATGTCGCTTCTGAGGATGTCGTAAGTGATTCTCTGGAGACCGAGGATCAGGTTTAGACCATCATGAGATCGCTCATCACCATGTCGCTGACGAAGAGGCCGCGACGGGTGAGATGCAGGGTGGGGGATTCTGCCCCTCTTATGGTAGAGAGTTCCAATAGCCCGTCGTTCAGATAACGGCGGGCGTTTTTTATGCAGTATTCCCGATGCTTTTCTGATAATGTGTTGAGATCGACGCCTTCTTTGGTGCGAAGGGCAACGGTAACGATGTCGTTGTAACGGGTGTCGTCGTCGAGCAGTTCCTCTTCGAAAATACGTTCGCCGCGTTCCATTCCTTCAATGTACTGACGAATGTCGGCAACGTTCCAGGAACGGCTGCGGATGTCGTAGGAGTGGGCAGCAGCACCAAGGCCGATGTAGGGTGTGCCGTTCCAATAGTTGGAGTTATGGCGGGAGCGGAAGCCAGGACGGGCGAAGTTAGATATCTCGTAGTGCTCGTAGCCAGCGGCCTCCAGACGGTCGATGAGTACCTCGTACATCTGTCGTTCCATTTCTTCGTCGGGGTAATCATCTGTATACTGTAAACCGTCATCTGTAAACATCTTATGCAATGGTGTTCCTTCCTCGATCATCAGACAGTAGGCTGAGAGGTGTTCTACGTTGAGGGCAAGTGCGGCATCGATGTCAGCCTCCCAATCGGCAAGAGTTTCGCCGGGGAAACCGTACATCAGGTCGATGCTGATGTTGCGGATGCCGGCAGCGCGAAGTCTTTCAACGGCGTCGATGGCTTGTTGGGCAGTGTGACGGCGGCGGAGAAAACGCAGTCGTTGGTCGTTGAAGGTCTGAATGCCCATTGAGACGCGGTTGATGGGTAATTGCTTTAACGCAGCGGCAAACTCCCCGGTTACGTCGTCGGGATTCATCTCGATGGTGATTTCTGGGGGGAGAGGTGAGGAGTCAGGGGTGAGAGGATATACCTTATTAATATATATAAAGAGTTGGCGCAGTTGATCGAAGGTCAATTGACTGGGAGTGCCGCCTCCCAGATAGATCGTTTCGATTCTCTCACCTCTCACCTCTGACCTCTGACTCCTGATCTCCATCTCCCGACAGAGGGCATCGACATACCTTTGGCGGAGGTCGAGGGCCGTCGTCGAATAGAAGCCGCAATAGATGCATCGCGACCTGCAAAACGGTATATGTATGTAAATTCCTGCCATATTGGGGACAAAGATACGATTAAGCGAGTAAATAACCAAATTTTATATGGATTATTTCGAGCGTGAGTATCTTCGAGCGAAGCTCAGAATTACTAATAAAGTTTAATATTTGCAAGATTTTCTTGGCTATTTCTCAGAAAATGTCTACCTTAGTGCCCGCTTTATGCGAATATTCATCTAAAACCTAAATGATATGAAGATCTATCAGACAAACGAAATCAAAAACATCGCGCTGCTTGGCAGTGCGGGTAGCGGCAAGACGACTCTTGCCGAAGCAATGGTCTACGAAGCTGGCATCATCAAACGCCGCGGTACCGTAGAGGGTAAGAACACGATGAGCGACTACTTCCCTGTGGAACAGGAGTACGGCTACAGCGTGTTCTCTACAGTTTTTCACGTAGAGTGGAATAACAAGAAGCTGAACATCATCGACTGTCCGGGTTCTGATGACTTCGTGGGAGGTGCCATCACCGCTCTGAACGTCACCGACCAGGCCGTGCTGCTCATCAATGGCCAGTATGGTCCTGAGGTGGGAACGATGAATGCTTTCCGCAACACGGAGAAGCTGAAGAAGCCCGTCATCTTCCTTGTCAACCAACTGGATCGTGACAACTGCGACTTCGACCAGATACTCAACCAGCTCAAGGAGGTCTATGGCCCGAACTGCGTGCCTGTGCAGTATCCTATCGCCACAGGTGCAGGTTTCAACAGCGTCATCGATGTGCTGCTGATGAAGAAGTACTCTTGGAAGCCCGAGGGCGGTGCGCCCATCATCGAGGATATTCCTGCCGATCAGCTCGACAAGGCCAAGGAGATGAAAGCTGCCCTCGTGGAGGCTGCCGCTGCTGGCGACGATACGCTGATGGAGAAGTTCTTCGAGACTGAAGACCTCAGCGAGGACGAGATGCGTGAGGGTATCCGCAAGGGTCTTGTGACGCGTTCTATCTTCCCCGTCTTCTGTGTCTGCGCCGGTCGTGATATGGGTGTCCGCCGCTTGATGGAATTCCTCGGCAACGTGGTGCCTTTCGTCAGTGAGATGCCTGTCATCCAGAATGCAGCTGGAAAGGATGTTCCTGCTGATGCCTCTGCGCCCACGTCACTTTATTTCTTCAAGACAGGTGTGGAGCCCCATATTGGTGAGGTGAGCTACTTCAAAGTGATGAGTGGTTCTGTGAAGAGCGGCGATGACCTGACCAACGCTGACCGTGGTTCGAAAGAGCGTATCGGTACCCTCTATGCCTGTGCCGGTGCCAACCGTATCCAGGTAGACGAACTCAGGGCTGGCGATATCGGCTGTACGGTGAAGCTGAAGGACGTGAAGACGGGTAACACCCTCAATGGCAAGGACTGCGAGAATAAGTTTGACTTCATCAAATATCCTAACTCGAAGTTCTCTCGTGCCATCAAGGCCGTCAACGAGTCTGAGACTGAGAAGATGATGGCTGCCCTGCAGAAGATGCGCCAGGAGGATCCCACTTGGGTCGTCGAGCAGTCGAAGGAGCTCCGCCAGATCATCGTTCACGGACAGGGCGAGTTCCACCTGCGTACCCTGAAGTGGCGTATGGAGAACAACGAGAAGATTCAGATAGAGTATCAGGAGCCGAAGATCCCGTATCGTGAGACCATCACGAAGATGGCCCGAGCCGACTACCGTCATAAGAAGCAGTCGGGTGGTGCCGGACAGTTCGGTGAGGTACACCTGATTCTGGAGCCTTATACCGAGGGTATGCCCGATCCTACATCATTCAAGATCAACGGTCAGGAATTCAAGATGAACATCAAGGGTAAGGAAGAGATCGACCTGGAGTGGGGCGGCAAGCTCGTCTTCATCAACAGCGTTGTTGGTGGTGCCATCGACCTCCGCTTCATGCCCGCCATCCTGAAGGGTATCATGGAGCGCATGGAGCAGGGCCCGTTGACTGGTTCTTATGCCCGTGACGTCCGCGTCATCGTCTATGACGGTAAGATGCACCCCGTGGACTCCAACGAACTTTCGTTCATGCTCGCTGCCCGTAACGCCTTCTCCGCAGCCTTCAAGGAGGCCGGTCCGAAGGTGCTCGAGCCGATCTATGACCTCGAGGTGCTCGTGCCAGGCGACTACATGGGTGATGTGATGAGTGACCTGCAGGGTCGTCGTGCCATCATCATGGGTATGGACTCTGAGGCCGGCTATCAGAAGCTCTCTGCCAAGATTCCTCTCAAGGAGCTCTCCAGCTATTCGATTGCCCTCTCGTCTCTGACGGGTGGCCGTGCATCGTTCACCACGAAATTCTCGAGCTACGAGCTTGTGCCGAACGACATCCAGCAGGCTCTCATCAAGCAGCACGAGGAGGAGATGAAGGAGGAAGACTAATACTGACTTCTAAATATAACCAAAAACGGGATGGCGGAGCAGTGTCTCTGCCATCCTTTTCTGAAATAGATGAAGTTTTCACCCTATATAACCAATTTGCTGAAGCAGAAGTGTGGGAAGGATATCCGTCTGTCTGCTGATTGTGAATACCTGGCACTCGACATTGAATCGGTGACGGGAGAGCATATCGGTGTGAATACCTTAAAGCGTCTGCTAGGCTTTATCGACGATGAACGTGAACCACGCATTTCCACGCTCGACATCATTGCCCGTTATCTGGACTTTGAGAATTGGCAGACATTGCAGGTTTACGACGACAAAAGCAATTCCTCCTTCGACTCTACAGCCGATGAGATTAGAGTGGATGACCTGGCTGTTGGACAACATCTCCAAATAAGTTATCTGCCAGACCGAAAGCTGACGATAGTCTATCAAGGTGACAACCGTTTTCTGGTGAAATCGAGTGAAAACAGCAAACTTCACGAGAGCGATATGCTGCTCATCACCCATATCGTCAGAGGCTATCCGCTATTGGTGAGTGAGGTTATCCGTGATGGCAAGTCCCTTGGCTCCTTCACGGCAGGCAAGGCTCAGGGCATTCGTTTCAAATTATTATAGCCGATGGATGCATCGTCGTTCTCAGACATTCAGCAGATATATCCAGATGCCGAACTTCTGCCCGTCGGTGGTGGAACCTGTGACTGCTACCGTGTCCGTCTCTACGGCAAACTCCACTTCCTGAAACGGCTCAAACCTGAGTTCCGTACTGATCCCAGATATGTATCGGCCTTGCAGAAGGAGTTTGATACGGGCTATCGTCTCGATCATCCTCATTTGGTGCGCTATGTGTCCAAGGGTGATGACTATCTGCTGACGGAATATGTCGATGGTGAGACGCTTGCGCAATTCGCTGTCAGCCACCCTGAGTATTTCAAGTCCCGCAAGCATGCTGACCGATTCATCTCCCAGCTGCTTGATGCTGTCGGCTATCTGCATCAACACCTGATAGTCCATCTCGACCTGAAGCCCGAAAACATTCTCATCACCCGTATCGGCCATGAAGTCAAATTGACAGACCTCGGCTTCTGCTATACCGACACCTATACCGACACGATGGGGCGCACAGACCGTTATGCCGCTCCAGAGCAATTGGATGGTTCTGCGAAAGTCGATCCCCGTACTGACATCTTCGCCATCGGCAAGATTCTCCAGACCCTGCCCAACTCCATTATATATAATAAGGTGGTAGCCCGCTGCACGGCAACCAATCCTTCAGACCGCTATCAGTCTGTCGAAGAGTTGCAGAGAGCCCTGAAGTCGACCATCAAATTGCCTCGCATGATCTTTTTAGCAGTGGCTATAGGACTGGGTATCACTCTGCTCCTTTATTTGCAGAGGCCAACAGCCGAGAATCGCCTGGAGAGGTCGCTTAATCTAGATACTGCCCAGACTCAAAGACCTGCCCCCGTGATTCACCCTACCGACACTCCCATCAACATTATTAATGCCGCCTCTCCTCAGAATACCAACACCCTTTCTCCGTCAGAACAGCCCTCTGTTATTGCAGTGTCGAAGCCCTCACGAGAAGCCCCTCTTCGCGAACTCTCTGTTCAGGAAGAAGCAGAGATACGCAGAATCACTTTGGCTATCCTGCGCCCCATCTACCAACAGAGAGTAGAACCCTTCGTCAATCGAATCACACGAGGCGACTTTGATGACAGATTTCCCGATATTACTCCCATAAGAGATTCCCTAAACATCCTCTGCAACGAGGCCAACCAGGAGGTCTATGCCGGTCTGCGTAAGAAAGACCTGAGGTGTATGTATCCCCATGTCCATGAGGATGACGTGAATACGACCTTTCTTTATGCCATTGGAGATGCCGAGCATTACTATTCCCAGACAGTCCTTCATCACTTCTACCCCAAGACCAAACTTCCCCCGAATCCCTTTGGAGAATGATATGTATTCCATAATTCCCAGTTTCCTTAGACTGGTAATCGAATGGACGAAATGGATGAACGATGTTTCATCCTTTTTTCGTATCTTTGCGGATGAATTATTCAATACGAAGCGACTGAAATTAAGAAATAAGTGCAAGTTTTGTAAAAAAAGCGACTCACAATGAACGTTGTTTGCAAAATTTTACGTATCTTTGCAGCGTTAACGTTTCATTAAATAAATAAAATATGGAAAAAATCAAAAGAACCCGCGAAGAAGTCCGTGCTGCATTCAAGGACTTTATGCGCAGAAAAAAAGAGCGTCAGATGCAAGCAAGAATGGAGTTGGAAGCAATGAGTCAACAAGGATTCTTCGATAACTAATTGTCATACACTTTAAATCTTGCTTACTATGAACACACTCAGATTGGAAACTATCAATCTGCATGCCCCCTATAGGGTAAAGCAGAGAGAAGATAAACCTCAGCATTATTATTTCAGAACAGAATATGGCGTAGAATACGACATCTGTCTGGAAGAAGATTTCTCCATCGTTCCCAGTGGAGCCTATGCTCTTGATATTACAAATCGCGAACATAAGCGTTCACCACTCGACCCTAAGTTCCGAATGACACTTATTGCAATCGTTGAGGAGTTCTTTGATAGGAATAATGACGTGATGCTTTATGTCACAGAAACTGGAGATGAAAAGCAGTCGTTTCGTGATCGTCTGTTTGTACGATGGTTCAATACCTATGAACACCATGACAAATATTATATCCAAACCGCAGAGGGACAGATGGAAGGTCAGATGAATTTCATGGCTATTATATCTCGTAAAGATAATCCTAGATTGCAGGAGGTTATGAAGGAGTTTGAAGATACTATATCGTTCATCTTTGACTAATGCTATAGTCAGTTGGATGCATATATACAAGTGGACGAAATGGATGAACGATGTTTCATCCTTTTTTCGTATCTTTGCGGATGAATCCGCGAAGTCAGGCTGCGCCTCATCATAAAACAAGCTTTCTGCACTCGGTTTGCGCTGACTTTGCCCATGAAATGAGTGTCAAACGTACAAATAACGGCGATATATGAAGAAATAATCAATACGAAGCGGCTGAAATTAAGAAAAAAGAATTATTTTTGCAAAAAATACGGCTCACAATGAACGTCGTTTGCTAAATTTTTCTTATATTTGCACCGTCGTTCACAAAGAACGGCAGAGATTTTAGAGAAGCGTTTAGCGCTATTCCGTCTGGGAATCTGGACAATTCACAAGACAACTGGAGTAGAACTGACGTCTCGACCTTGTATAGATATGTACTTATATGTAGATATCGGTCAAGGGTGTGAGTCGTTTTTCTATATTCGTTGTCCGGCAGTCCAGAGCCTCCCAGAGAATATGGTGAGAGGCTCACACTTCTTGTGTCATATTGGTAGGATATAATTATAATGTTTTAGGTTATGAAATGTATTCGTTGTAATTCAGAAGTAGCAGAAGGAACAAAGTTCTGTCCGTATTGTGGAAATCCGATGATTTTCCAACAGCAACCCCATCGGGGGCAGTATCAGGCTCAGCAGGGGCAATACCAGCAGTCATATCAGGGGCAGTACCAACCCCAGCAAGGTCAGTATCAGGCTCAACAAGGCCAATACCAGCAGCCCTATCAGGGGCAGTATCAGCAGGGGCAAGGCCAATACCAGCAACTCCAAAAAGATCAGTCTCAGAAGTCCAACATGGGGCCAATCCTAAAAGTGGTTGAATATATTTTCTATTTAATCGGTGTTTTGGATTTTTGTCTTGGCAGATTCTTTGATATTGATATAACAGGCTTTTGGTGGTCGCCACTTTTGTTTACATTAGTTGGTGCAATGATTGGACAGTATGTTAAGAAAAAGTATGGTATAACCGACGATGACTAAAAACTATCAAAAACAGAAAATTCATAATATATATATTACTGTTTTACTAAAACTATAAAGATATGAAATGTGTTAATTGTAATTCAGAAGTGGCTGACGGAACAAAGTTTTGTCCGTATTGTGGAAGCCCAATGGTGTCCCAACAGCAACCCTATCAGGGCCAGTATCAGCAACCCCATCAGGGCCAGTATCAGCAACCTTATCAGGGTCAGTATCAACAGTCTTGTCAGAGCCAGCATCATTATTCAACAGACAAACCTGATAATAATATGATTTGGGGCATTTTATGCACCGTGTTTTGTTGCATACCATTTGGCGTATATTCAATAATCCTTGCATCAAAGGTGAATAACTTATATAATAGTGGGAATTACGATGAAGCCCATAAAACGGCAGATGATGCTAAGAAATGGGCAATGATTGGTGCTGCTGTTGGATTGGTAAGCATTATCCTATATGCATTAACTGTTGCATAATTATATAAAAATTTGGGAAAGTTGAGTGGAAAGGTCATAGCATTCACGATTATCTTCGTGTTGTTATCTGTGGCGGTTGTTTTTGTATATTTCAAATACAATCCCACTGAGAGTAGATGGTTCCCGCAATGTTTTATTAAAACGTTGACGGGATGGAGTTGTCCAAGTTGTGGTGTCCAACGAGCACTCCATTCATTACTTCATGGGAATTGGAGAGAGGCCCTGTCATACAACTATTTCTTTGTTATTAGTATCCCTTATACCATCCTCATCTGTATGGCCTATGGCTTACGAAGAATGAAGAGGGCAGGGAATGTCTCAGACATGTTTGAACACAGATCATTAGCCATGATATATGTATTCTGCTTCTTTGCTTGGTTCATCATGCGTAACATACTTAATATTTGATGATTTAGAATTTTACGAAATGAAATGTATTCACTGTAATTCAGAAGTAGCAGACGGAACAAATTTCTGTCCGTATTGTGGAAACACGATGGCTTTCCAACAGCAGCACTATCAAAGTCGACATCGCTATAGAAAAAGGCCAAGGTTAAGTTTTCCAGAGGCTCTAAAAATAGCATCACAACGGTTGACCGAAATTGATGGACGTTCAAGACGTTCAGAATTTTGGTGGTGGGCTTTTTTCAATATCCTTATTGGTGTTTTTGTTTTTATTCCTTATGTAGGTTGTCTTGTTACTATTGCTCAAGCTTTTTTAATGTATGCGGTTTTTTCAAGAAGGCTTCATGATTGCTTTACCCCAGATTGGCTTAGAAATATAATCTTAGGTAATTTTAGTGCATCGGCTTTTTGGGGCATTATTATGGTACTTGAAGTAGATGAAGTCGATTTGGCTACTGATTTTGTTAAGTTAATTGGCGAAGATCTGTTTTATTATATGTGGTTCGCTTTTTCTTTTTGGTGTTTTGTTGGATTGGGCATTGCAATTATAGATGGTAATCCCATAACTGATCCGAAACATGGACCTTCGCCAAAATACTATTAATAAGCGTTATAGGGATGTATGTCATCCTACCAACTAGAATTTGTCATTTGAAATTTGCAAAACTAAATATAGAAGATTATGAAATGTATTAAATGTAATTCGGAAGTAGCAGACGGAACAAAGTTCTGTCCGTATTGTGGAAGCCCAATGGTTTCCCAACAGCAACCTCAGCAGGGTCAGTATCAGCAGCCTCAGCAGGGTCAGTATCAGCAGCCTCAGCAGGGTCAGTATCAGCAGCCTCAGCAGGGTCAGTATCAGCAGCCTCAGCAGGGTCAGTATCAGCAGCCTCAGCAGGGTCAGTATCAGCAACCTCAGCAGGGTCAGTATCAGCAACCTCAGCAAGGTCAGTATCAGCAACCTTATCAGGGTCAGTATCAGCAGAACCAATACCAACAGCCTTATCAAGGTCAGTATCAGCAATCTTATGGCCAGCAGAAACCACAACTTCCCCATAGGCCGCAGTTGACTTTTATGGAGGCAATTAATATCGCATCACAAAGATTAGGCGATACAGAAGGCCGGTCAAGGCGTTCTGAATTCTGGTGGTGGTTCTTGGCTGTAGGCTTAGGCTGTGGGATTTTGTCTTTTATTCCGTATTTAGGAGCACTTTCACCTCTGATTAGTTTAGTTCTATTGTGTTCTGCAACATTAAGGAGGTTGAATGATGTTCCTGCACCTGATTGGTTTGGGAAAGTTTATCTTGGAATATGGGGCGTATCGTCACTACTAAGTGTAATATATTCTCTTGGGGTTGTTTATGATGTAGGTTTCTTTGAGGGATTTATCTATGGTTTTGGAAGAAGTAGTTTCGAGGGATTAATGGGGATAGTGTTAGTATTAAGCCTTGTTCCTGGCATTGCTTTTCTCTATTATGGAACAAGAGACAGTAATCCTGAGATAGATCCGATGCATGGCCCTTCACCCAAATACACTTTATAATAACAAAAGTGGTATGCCCTAAATACAGGGCATACCCATTAAAAACTATCGATTAAAATGAATAATAATAGTAGATGTCCTAATTGTGGTTCAACAGAACTTGTTAATTATGCTGATGGATCCCTAAGATGTAGATATTGTGGTACTATAGTTGGACAGACGAACATGAATTCGTTTGGCTCGATGGCTTCCCGTGGCGTAAACAACATTAGTAACAATCTCTCATCAGGAACAAAGAATAAAACGGTTACCATTCTTCTTGCTATCCTTTTAGGGGACTTCGGTGCTCAATACTTTTATCTTGGAAATTATCTACTGGGAGTTTTATGCCTGATTTTCTGTTGTACGTGGATTCCAGGGATATGGGGTATCATTCATGGGATTATCATTCTCAGCATGAGTGATGAAGAGTTTAATAACAAATATAACCGATAATTATGCCGCAGTATTCCACCCATCATATCTTATCTTCTTTAAGAAACGACAGAGGAGGACAATTCCTGGTTTACAAGTTAGAGGAGATTGATTTCAATAACGGGTCTGTCCTGACTGTCAGTCCAAGTGAGGAAGCGATCTTCGTTAAGAATGGGAATATCGTTCAGGTGTTTCCAAACGGTCGCTATCAATTGGCTACAGAAAACTTTCCTTTTTTAGGTTATCTCCGGAATATACTCAGTGGAGGAATCAGCACGTTTCATTGTTCTGTCTATTTTGTAAACCTTCAACAGAGTACGGAATTGCTTTGGGGCACTTCCATGATGCTGAGAGACCCCCTTCAACATCTCCAGACTAAGGTTTTTGTAAGGGGTGGATATCGGATAAGAGCAGAGAATGGTACAAAACTGTTGTTATCCCTCATGGGAATGGGAGTGAGGTGTGTAGCCTTCTGCGATATCAGGCAATTCTTTGGAACCCAGTTTAATCAGAATATCATTTCCGTATTGTCTGAAACCTTATCTCAGAATAATGAAGAGATATTATCAGCCTGCACCAAATTAGGCCAACTCTCAGATCAAGTGTTTGCTAAACTGGCGGCAATCATTTCGGAATATGGACTCAGACTTGAGAATTTCTCTATTTCAGGCATGGAGATAGCGGAGGATGATCCTAACAGATATATCCTGGAACAAGCATACGCCAAGATGCGTGAGAAAGAGATATTGGCAAAAGACTATCATACCATCAAGAATATAGATGTACAGACAAATGCAAGCAAGAATGAGGGCTTCGGTAATCTGGCAGGAGCAGCAATGTTTATGAATTCTGTTCTTCACAAGCAAGACGCCTCTGAGCAGCCCGATGGTAGCAATGTGCAAAAAGGAGAGGGTGGTGGATACGAAAGACTGAAGGAACTGATGTCTATGCAAGAAGCAGGCTTGATTACTGAAGAAGAATACAATGAGTATAAGAAAGCCATACTAAAGCAATTGGTAGGAGGATAAGATATGAGAGCTGTTATATCAAAGATAATAATCCTTTTCTCGGCATTAATTGTTTTCAATTTATGCTTTTTCATTTGTGTGAATTATGAAGGGAACAAACCGACTTGGATATGCTATTTGTTTTTTCATTTAGCATTTCTTTTATCCTTTTTTGGTTATCTCTTCACAACCCATAGAAGGTTTAAGATACTAAACATTCAACTTGCAACAATTTCTATAATCTATCTGGTCGTTACCTTCATCACCTGTACAATATTCCTTTTTAATCCAGAAAGTTCTCAAGAATTGGAATTCTTCGTGTTTCTGATAGAATTGCTATTTTATCTTCTGTCTTTCCATTATTGTTATCTCACAAACAGAAAGGCAGAGAATGGAATAATCAAGGACTTGAAGAATTCTTCCGAACATGATGGTTGGATAAGTGATCTGCAACAATTGGCTAATACTTCTGGTGAAAGAGAAAGAATAAATGTTCTTAATTCTATCATTGACGAGATCAGAAGTAGTCCTTCTTTAAGTAATTCGTCTGTGTATGATATTGATAGGGAAATACATTCTCTTATTTGTTCTTTAAAGGAACAATATAGAGTAATTCATGTTGCAGAGTTGGTTAATTATAAGACTCAGATATGTTTTGCTGTCAGAAAAAGGACAGAATTATTAAAAAAATCTTATTTGAAAATTTAATAGAAAAGACTTTATGAAGTGTAAGTATTGTAATGCAGAAGTAACGGGTGATACGATTATCTGTCCGTATTGTGGCAATCCTATCGAAGTTCAAAAATTGTTAAAGTGTCCTAAGTGTAACACCGAACTTTCCGAAGGGTTTGAATTCTGTCCTAACTGTGGAAACCCTATTGTGGCTTCACAATCTAAAAAATGTGATCAATGTGGAGCAGACCTTGAAGAAGATGGAAAGTTCTGTCCTAATTGTGGGGCCCCAGTGGTAGGCTTACCTGATCCTTTCCAAATGTCAGATAATATACAGCAGTCACAGTCACAAGAAAAGGCGGAAGAAATTAGTAACCCAGTTTTAGAAGAGATACCTGTTTCCGAGCATAATCATGATGATTTGGCAAATACTTTAGAGCCGTACGAGTCGGAAGGTAACTCAAAGAAGTGGTTGTGGATTCTTTGTGTCGTAATATTATTAGCTATATTGGGCGGTGCTTGGTATTTCTTTAACGAGGGCTATTTCGGAAATAAAGCAATGGCTCCAGTAGAAGAAGCAACGGATTCGATAGCAGAAGTGAATGACTCGATTATTGAAGAGGAATATGATATACACTCTGTAGATGGTATAAAAAAACGCCTCTCTGAAATACTAACAAATGCATTGGATATGCAAGATACAGAAGCCATTGAGACATTCTTCTCGAAAGAGTTTCAGCAGCTGTATACAGAGGTTGAAAGATACGACGATGAAAATGCTACAGATGGGCCGGGCTTTTGGAATGGCAACATTTGGGATGGTGGTCAAGATGGCAACCCTAATGGATTCACTATAAATAGTATAAATAGTTCCACAGGGACTGAGGCTTATGCAGATGTGAAGTTTTCATACGACATGAATGAATACCATTCAGCAACTTATCAATCTGTTTCCTTAGTATTTGAGAATGGGAATTGGTATATTGACGATGTTAATGGAAACAAGTCAGGAATGAAAGAATATGTTAGCCAACCTGCAAATGGAACGACCTACAACGGGTCATTCTCAATGGTTGGTCATGTGTCACAAGATAACATTCACATGAATATTGAAATTGACAACACTTCTGTTAAAGGACGTTACTATTATGATTCACGAGGGAGTTCCAATCAAGTTCGATTGGAAGGCGTGATTGATGATAATGGTAATATGAAGTTAACAATGTATGGAAATGATAGAGAAGCGAAAGGATATTTCTCAGGTACATTTGATGGCTCAACATATAGCGGTCAGTTTGTACATAACTCAATAGAAGAAAACCTTCCGTTTAGCGTGTCTGTACAATAGAGTAGAATCAAGATCACGGGACAGTCTTTGATCTTTTTTAAACAGAGATGTGGAAGTCATGGCGGCTTCCACATCTTGTTCATAAATCACTCCATAATTTATTTGTGAAAGCAAGCATTCACTCTTCGCTCGCTAAATCACTCTTTGAGGCTTTGCCTCGAGAAACGCTACGCTCGAAAGGGCCTGTAAGCAAACTTACGCTCATTACTCGCTCAACGCGTTCCCTGACATTGTGACACAACAGGAAGAATCAGAAGAGCCCTGTTATTTCTCCTCATCATCCTTCGGCTGAATGAAGCCGATAGGCTTACGAGTCATTACATCGGCAGGTTTGGCCTGAAGTTCGGCTAATGCCGTACTGATGGCATCGAGCTGGGCGCGGGTACTCTCGTTTATATCGTTCTGATCTGCGAGGATGTCGTTGACCTCGCTATTTCAGACAGCAAACGGTTACATGGTTACAGCTGTAACCATGTAACCGCCCGGAGGGAAATCTCTCAGATTGACAAAATTGTGTTGTGTCATTATATATAAAGATGTAATGAATCCTTATCCCTCTCTTATCCCTCACTTAAATTGTCTTGCAAGGCATCCCGAGAAGGAGATTATCAAGTGGTTGTATGGACGATAATTTATATATTGCAATTATAATATATAATCTATGTTAATATTGTGAAATATGGTGGTATTTGTTAACATAATCGTGGTTTCATTTTAAGAATTCGGTTATCTTTGCAGACGGAATTCAGACAGAAGAATGAAGAAAAGTACGATTTGGATCATAGCGACCATCATGGGACTCTCGTTCGTAGGGCTCCTCTTTCTCCAGATCTCCTATATCGAGGAGATGGTGAAGATGAAGAAGGAGCAGTTCGATGAGTCGGTGAATCGCAGCCTCTACCAGGCCTCCCATAATTTGGAGATGAACGAAACGCTCCGCTATTTGGAGAAAGACGTGAAGCAGACGGAACGTAAGGCTTTCAAGCAGGACTCGGTGACCGTCGACGGTCTGGACGGCACCATCCGCCAGAGTCATCAGTTCTCGGTGGCTGCCGACGATGGTACGGTTTACAGTTCCTTCGAGCTGAAGACCTTTGCCATCAAACCTGCCAACGTTCCCAAGGCCATGATCCTGCGTACAGACAAGAATTCTATCTCCGAGGCCTCGAAGTCGTTGCAGGAGATAGTCCGCAACCGTTACGTCTATCAGAAGGCATTGCTCGACGAGGTGGTCTACAATATCCTCTACACCGCCTCAGACAAACCCTTAAAGGAGCGCATCAACTTCAAGATGCTCGATCGTGACATCAAGGTCGAGCTGATGAACAACGGTATCAACATCCCCTATCATTTCCGGGTGGAGACTGCTGACGGCCGTGAGGTATACCGCTGTCCTGACTATAGTGAGGAAGGTGAGGAGTACACCTATAAGCAGACACTTTTCCGCAACGACCCTTCGCCGAAGATGGGTGTGGTGAAGATACATTTCCCGAATATGAGCTCCTACATCTTTTCCAGTGTGCGGTTCATGATTCCTGCCATCGCCTTCACGGTGGTGCTGCTGATAACCTTTATCTTCACCATCTTCATCATCTTCCGTCAGAAACGTTATACGGAGATCAAGAACGATTTCATCAACAATATGACCCACGAGCTGAAGACGCCCATCAGCAGCATCTCACTGGCAGCACAGATGCTCAACGACGAGGCTGTGCCCAAGACGCCCTCGATGCTGAAGCACCTGGGTGGGGTGGTCAACGATGAGTCGAAACGTCTGCGCTTCCTCGTGGAGAAGGTGTTGCAGATGTCGATGTTCGATAAGCAGAGTGTGTCGTTCAAGAAGAAGGAACTCGACCTCAACGAGCTGTTGGAGAATATCGCCTCGACGTTCTCGTTGCGAGTGGAGCATACGGGAGGTCATATCTTTACGGAAATCGAGGCTGTCGACTCGGCTATCTTCGTTGACGAGGTGCACTTCCAGAATGCCATCACCAACCTGATGGACAACGCTGTGAAGTATCGGAAGCCCGAACAGCCGCTCGACCTCTATATCCGTACCTGGAACGAGAAAGAACGTCTCTTCTTCAGCATCCGCGACACCGGTCTGGGTATCAAGAAGGAGAACGTGAAGAAAATCTTCGACAAGTTCTATCGAGTCCACACCGGTAATGTCCACGACGTGAAGGGCTTTGGTCTCGGCCTGGCCTATGTCAAGAAGATCATCAACCTCCATGAGGGTGACATCAAGTGTGAGAGTGAACTCGGAAAGGGAACAACTTTCACCGTCTCATTGCCGGTATTAAAGGAAACAACATAATATTAACAATTTAAATCATAGGAATTATGGATGACAAAATGAAAATCTTGCTTTGCGAGGATGACGAGAACCTCGGAATGCTGCTCCGCGAGTATTTACAGGCCAAAGGTTATGTGGCAGAACTCTGTGCCGACGGCGAGGCAGGCTTCAAGGCCTTCCTCAAGACCAAGTTCGATATCTGCGTGCTCGATGTGATGATGCCTAAGAAGGACGGCTTCACATTGGCTCAGGAGATCCGTGCAGCCAGTCCAGAAGTGCCCATCATCTTCCTGACCGCCAAAACCCTGAAGGACGATATCCTCGAAGGCTTTAAGATCGGTGCCGACGATTATATCACCAAGCCTTTCTCCATGGAAGAACTCGTGCTGCGTATCGAGGCCATCATGCGCCGTACCAAAGGAAAGAAGTCTAAGGAGTCGACCGTCTACCACATCGGTCATTTCACCTTCGACACCCAGAAGCAACTGCTCAGCATCGGCGATAAGCAGACGAAGCTCACCACGAAGGAGAATGAGCTGCTGGCCTTGCTCTGCTCTCATTCCAATGAGATCCTGCAGCGTGATTTCGCTCTGAAGACCATCTGGATTGACGACAACTACTTCAATGCCCGTTCCATGGACGTCTATATCACCAAGCTGCGCAAGCATCTGAAGGCTGATGATCAGATTGAGATCATCAACATTCATGGCAAGGGATACAAACTCATTACTCCCGAGGAAGAGTAAGGCAAGTTGAGAGTTGAGAATTGAGAGTTATGATGACTCTGAGGCAATATGGAGGGTTGGCGCTGGTAATAGCTGGCGCCCTCCTTTTGATTGTCAGCAAGATCGTGGGTTGGACGTCATCCAACCTGGTACTGCTTACAGGTCTGGTTCTCATCATTTTAGGAATCATTCTGCACGTAAAATCCATAAAATCTGCCGAAAAGTACTAAAGAATGTTAAGGTTTAGGTTAATTGTCAATTGTCAATTATCAATTATCAATTAATCTTAGTACCTTTGCACCCGCTTTTCGAAGCACATTATTAATTTTATATTCATTATTAAAAGTATGAATCAATACGAAACCGTTTTCATTTTAACTCCCGTTTTGTCTGATGACCAGATGAAGGAAACGGCCGCAAAATTCAAGAAGGTCCTCACCGATCAGGGTGCAGAGATCGTCAACGAAGAGGCCTGGGGATTGAAGAAGATGGCTTATGCTATTCAGAAGAAGTCTACAGGTTTCTACTGCCTCGTAGAGTTCAAGGCTGAGCCAGAAGTGATCAAGACATTGGAGACCGCTTTCCGTCGTGACGAGAAAGTGATTCGTTTCCAGACAGTTAAACTCGACAAGTATGCTGTGGAGTACGCTGAGAAGCGTCGCAACAAGCTTGGCGCAAAAACAGAGGAGGCTTAAATTATGGCAGAGCAAAGTGAAATCCGTTATCTGAACGCTCCCTCTATCGACACGAAGAGGAAGAAGTACTGCCGTTTCAAGAAGAGCGGTATCAAGTACATCGACTACAAGGATCCCGAGTTCCTGAAGAAGTTCCTCAACGAGCAGGGTAAGATTCTTCCCCGCCGCATCACCGGAACGTCTCTGAAGTATCAGCGTCGCGTGGCTCAGGCCGTGAAGCGTGCCCGCCAGATTGCGCTGCTGCCTTATGTAACTGACATGATGAAGTAATTAAGGAGGACGCAAGATTATGGAAATTATACTGAAAGAAGATATTATC
>Ga0247611_10003364_pt1 | contig 23780 bp, 18 predicted proteins | sample 177DNAGHGhighgp2_FD_192422 | JGI IMG/M metagenome (GOLD analysis project Ga0247611, IMG submission 192422) | Sheep rumen microbial communities from Palmerston North, Manawatu-Wanganui, New Zealand - 1770 DNA GHGhigh gp2 | ecosystem: Host-associated > Mammals > Digestive system > Stomach > Rumen... | reverse complement strand
AGTTGGCCATTCCCTGTTTCCATACGTATGTCTGTGGTGTCAGCTGTCCGTTTTGAGCCATTTGTTGCAGTTGCTGTATGTTGAACGGTCCCATCTGTGAACCATTTACCGATACGTGGTATTGCACGTTGGGGATTGGTGGAGGCGTATTCATGGCTCCTTGCATCTGCTGTCCCATGTTGTGCATCATGCCAGCCATCTGCTGTCCCATAGCACCACCCATCATCATGCCAGCCATCATACCAGCGGGGTTCGAACCACCGCCTCCTCCGTTGCCACCCATACTGCCCATCTGACCAAGACTTTGAGCACCGGTTTTGAGTACTTCTGTCTGCTGATCCAGAGCATGGGCTCCCATGAAGTTCGTCTCTGTCTGCAAACGTTGTGCCCGCTGCATCTCCTCACGCTGCACACGAAGCGTCTCTTCCAGATTGGCAGCGTTGATACGCTGTGTGTCTTTCAGATTCTGGATGTTTACATCTGTCTGTGCATTCAGCGTCTTTGCCGTGTTACCTGCTGTCAATGCACGCAGGTCATCATAATATGGGCTCTCCTTATCTATCTCCAGCGTACCGATATCAAAGCCCTTCAGGTTCACACCAAAGTCAGCCTCAAGACGGGGTTTCAGGTATTCTTCCACCTTTGTATTGATGCTCAGAATCTGGCTTTCCATCTGCACCACAGGAATACCCATCTCCCGAGGTACATTCATAACCACGCCCTTCACATACTTCTGCAGCGCATCCTTGATTTGCTTCCTGAATTGTTCGTGGTCGAAGTTGATTAGGCGATTCAGTTTGATGAATCCCTTATAATCTGTGATGTTGAAGGTCATCGTACCTCTCACGGCCATCGGCACGCCATGATCAGGCAAGCGAGGGTCGAACACGTCAAAGTATGGCACAGCAAAGCGCAACTGGTTGTTGCCTGCCAGATTGATGAAGTAAACCTCTGCCAGGAAGGGCGATTCGCCACCAAAGGCCAGGCCAACGATACTGCTCAAGACGGGGAAGTTCGCCGTCTTGATGGTATCGTCGTAGGGTCCTACGATATAGTCTTGGATGGGGCCGGCCTTTTGCTTGTAGACGAAGACTGCCACTTCGCCATCCTTCACTCGCAGCGAACTGCCATATCTGATACTATTCTCACGTGTTGTCGAATTGACGTCCTGTCCTTCAGGTCGCCATTTCCACACCATATATTCTTCTTCGTCGCAGCGAATGACATTCATCAATCCACCGCCATTCCCTCTACCAAATAGTCCCATAATTGTTATACTATTTTGATTATTTCTTTGCTATTCAATAGTTTTACCGCTTTTTTAATCACGTCCTTCACTGCCTTATTAGAAAGATCCTTCAAGTCATCTTCAAATATACATAGTATATCTTCTATAAAGGCACTAGGGAGTGTTCCAAAATATGGAAAAAAAATCTTTGTTGGTTCTCTGAATTTTAATGAGTTGCACTTCAGGTTTAGAAGATTCTCTGCACCTGTCTTGGCACCCGCAGCCAAATATATGTACTCTTTGGGATAGACTGGAGTATCTAAAAGATGCCCTATCCGTCTCGCGGTATCATAAATAGTAAGTAAACCTATTCCTTTAACATTACCAATAACGGATCTAATAAAATCATAGAGTTCTTCAAAGTCTTTAAATTTGTTAGTAAATTTGCCTTTATTAACCAAAGGAACTTCTATTAAAGAATCAGAACAGAATCTGCTTTTCAGCAATTTATCTACTGCATCTTTAACGGCATCCTCAGGAATACAATATTGATGTCCATGCCTATTACATACGCATTTTGTTAACACGTCTTTTATTTTTCTTCCTGAAGTATTATACAATTTGCGAATCTCATTCATTTCTTCAACCATCGAGCAACATCCGCACAAGTTCAATTCCTTCCGATGGGCTGTAGAAATGTAATCAAACAGATATATATCAACTAAATTGAATGTCGTCATATTTCTTTATTTACTTTTCAAATTATCCTCATAATAATCCAATTGTCTAGTGAATTCAGCATCACCTCGTAGGCTACGTCCCTTCATAAGAACTTGTTCAAATTTTCTTCTCCATACTGGAGCAAGTTCATTATGAGCCAACAGTGATTTGTCCATTTTTAAAAGGGCTTTGGTAAGAAAATAATAAAACGGTGAGCCCAAAATTATGAGAACTATAAAAGATTGTCCAAAAGTCGTGGGACTTGTTGAGGATACTTTTGCAATTATAGCAATCAACAATATTATCGTTGGGATTATGACAAACATTCTCCCTGATTTGTTGCCCCATAATCCTCCCTTCTTTTTTGCATTAGGAAACGAAAGAGCCAAAAATTCAATAATATCTTCCTTTGTGTTGGGAACAGGGAATAGACTAATAGTGTCAGATATTAACTTATTTCGGTCAGCTTCTTCTTTTGTTGATCTTGTTATTTCATTTATCTTATCGGATAATATCTGGACAGATGAAACACTCTTTGCTGTCGTAAACTCATAGCCACATTCACATTTCAGAGCCAGCGGTGGTACTTGGGCGCCACAATTAGGACACTTACGCCCAAATGCCTCTTTCTTCTCTTTCTCAGCTTGCTTCCTTACGGCATTTTTTTCATTTTCTACCTCCCTTGCCCGTTTCTGGAGCAGAGAATTGATGTAGATTTCTAACTCGGCGATATCAACACCCTCTCTTTCAGCACGCTTGACAAGCGCAGCCTTTTCATTCTCTTCCAGCACGCCGTCTTCGAGCGTTGCCTGGATTAGATTCTCTAATTCCTGTGAAAACATAATTCTTGTTTTAAGTTAATAGGTATTTCATTTACGCACAAAGGGTGTGAGCCTTCTTGCATTCTTAGCTAGAAGGTTCTGGAATACCTGTGTACGTCAGAATGAAAATCAGCTCACACCTGCAGGTATATATGTGAGCCGACTCCGTAGCGGAGCAGGCAATATATATGCTACTGCAGGAGAAGCAGCTTTCAGTCTTATCGCCCGTACACAGTGAATTTTCCAGATTCTCTAGCGGGTCAAAGCTTAATAGCTCTCCTCGATGTTGACGTCTGCTATTCACAAACGACGCGTCAAAGATAGGCATTATTTTTGAAAGTTGCAACATTTGTGAGCTGTTTTTTTTACTTCGGGTGCAAATTTAACCCGAAAGCCACGTTGCCGCAAGTCCTTTTCAGTCCTTTTTGTCTATGGGCTTGCAGAATTAGAGAATAATTCGTATCTTCGCGCCATGAAACAGAATTTGCTGAAACAGGAGGTGGAGCGGACGGTGGGACGTCCGCTAAAGGAGGCACGGGACTTTGAGGAACTGAGCCACCTATTATTAACGCATACGCGCGAGAGGTTGTCGCCGACGACACTGAAACGACTATGGGGATACCTGAAGAATGAGGAGGTGAAGACACGGCCTCATACGCTGGATGTGCTGGCGCGCTTTGTGGGCTACAGGGACTACGAAGACTTCTGTACGCAGGTGGGACGGCTGAACGAGGTGCAGAGTGGTGTTAAGACGGAGGAGAGGGTTGCAACGGAGAATATGAGGCGCGGCCAGCGGCTCATCATCACGTGGCGGCCAGACCGCAGAATCGTCGTCCGGCATCTGGGCGGCAGTCAGTTTGAGATTGTTGAGGCGGAGAACACCAAACTAAGTGTGGGCGATACATTCCGCTGCCACCTGATGATACAGCACGAGCCGCTCTATTTGGACGAGGTGAGGCATCAGGGTATGCCTCCCATGGTCTATGTGGCAGGACAGAAAGACGGTGTGGTCATTGAGATGTGCGAATAAATCAATCGAAGGGCAGTTCTGACATTCGTTTAAGCCAAGGTTTGCGGTAGCGCTCCTGGATGTATTCCTTTAATTCCGGCTCTTTGGTAGTATTGATAAGCTCATCGGTGATTCTTATGAATGGGACGGTGATGTTACGCTGACAGGTTACTGTGTCAAACATCTGTTGGATGCCATACGCCTTGACTTTTCGGTCAATCTCCCTCTTGGCTGCCTGAATGTAAGCCTGACGTTCTTGGACGGCAGTCCTTTCCGCTTGCAGTAGATTCTCTGTTATCGTCACTCGTGAGTGTAGGCTGTCGACGGTGGTCTGTGTAGACAGAAGGGCTATCTTATTTGCTTCATTCTGCTGTTTGATGTGCGTCAGTGAATCATTGAGTACCTGCATCTCTGCCTGATGGCGCGACTGGGTTTGGGTGATGCCGATGATATAGACACTGACAATCAAAGCGAGCAAACAGACGATGGCTGATATACGTCGTGGCCAGTACCAGCAGCGGTGTAGGGCTTTTTGTATGGAGGCTATATCGGTATAGCGCTGATGCAGCGGAGCACAGCACTTCCAAGCAACCTTATTTGCCAACCATCCTAAGCGTAACTCGCGGAGGATGCAGCCCAAAGAGTAAATGTCTGACGGGCCGTCGGGAGCCATATAGCCCTCAGTGCCTGCAGGGGCTTTCAGGATGGTGTGGCTGTCGGTGTCAGAAAGACCGAAGTCGATGAGCTTTAGGTACTGACCGTCATGCGTGAGCATGATGTTTGAGGGTTTTAGGTCGCGGTGCTGTGTCTGGCGGCTATGCACGTAGGCTAATGCTCCCAAAAGCATATCCGCCACATGGCGACGCTGTTTCATCGTATGTTCTCCCTGTGCGAGCCAATCCTTCAGCGTCATGCCTTCTATCCACTCCATGACAATACAAAGCCCCAAACCATCGACTTCTTCAAGCGAAGAAACCGATACTACCATGGGGTGTTGCAACTGGCTGGTTATTTCAAACTCTTTCTGTAAGAAGGCCTGAAAGATAGTGTCCTGCCGATAGGGTTCTTTCAGCCCTTTCAGCAGCCACCATCGCCCATGACGCTTCGCCCGTGTCAGCAGACCATATCCTCTGCTGGGCACGGTGGAAAAGTCCGTGAAGCGGTCTGTCTTCAGGAAGTGGTCTGGTCTGACGAATCCCGATGTCGGCTCCATGTCAGTCATTACATACGCTCTGGAACTTCGATGCCCAGCAGCGACATGCCGCTCTTGATGATCTTAGCCACGTTGCGGGCCAGCATGAGGCGGACGGCACGCTTGTCGGCGTCGGGCTCGTTGAGGATCGAGTAGTCGTGGTAGAACTGGTTGAAGACCTTCGTCAGCTCGTAGCAGTAGTTGGCGATGCCCGAGGGCGAGTAGTCTTTGCCAGCCTGCTCGACAGCAGCGGGGAACTCGTTCATCTTCTGGATGAGCTCGACTTCCTTGGAGTTTATGGGACTCATAGGACTCATAGGACTTATGGGACTCATAGGACCCATGTTCTTGCGCAGAATACTGCGTATTCTCGCATACGTGTACTGGATGAAGGGACCGGTGTTGCCGTTGAAGTCGATGGACTCCTCGGGGTTGAAGAGCATGTTCTTACGCGCATCGACCTTGAGGATGAAATACTTCAGGGCACCCATGCCCACGATGCGGGCAATCTCGCGGCGCTCCTCCTCGGTCATGTCGTCAAATTTGCCCGATTCCATCGAGGTTTTGTAGGCATCGTCGACCATCAACTGCATCAGGTCGTCGGCATCGACGACGGTACCCTCGCGGCTCTTCATCTTACCGTTGGGCAGCTCCACCATACCGTAGGAGAAGTGGACCAACTCTTTGCCCCACTTGAAGCCGAGACGGTCGAGTAGGATGGAGAGCACTTGGAAGTGGTAGTTCTGCTCGTTGCCCACGACGTAGATCATCTTGTCGATGGGGTAGTCCTGGAAGCGCATCTCGGCGGTGCCGATGTCCTGTGTCATATAGACAGAAGTGCCGTCGCTGCGGAGCAGCAGCTTCTGGTCGAGCCCCTCGTTGGTGAGGTCTGCCCAGACGGAGCCGTCGTCGTGGCGCTCGAAGAGACCCTTGGCAAGTCCCTCTTCAACCTTGGCCTTACCCTTCAGGTATGTCTGCGACTCGTAGTATATCTTGTCGAACGAGACGCCCATCTTCTTGTAGGTTTCGTCGAAGCCGGCATACACCCACGAGTTCATCTTCTCCCACAGGGCACGCACCTCGGGGTCGTTCTGTTCCCAACGGACCAGCATCTCGTGAGCCTCCTTGATGAGCGGCGCCTCCTGCTTGGCCTTCTCTTCATCCATACCCTGGGCGACGAGCTCTTTCACCTGCTCGCGGTAGTGCTTGTCGAAGGCCACGTAGTAGTCGCCAATGAGGTGATCGCCTTTCTTGCCCGACGACTCAGGCGTCTCGCCGTTGCCGTACTTCAGCCAGGCGAGCATGGACTTGCAGATATGGATACCGCGATCATTGACGATGTTTGTCTTCACCACGCGGTTGCCGTTGGCCTCCATAATCTGGGCCAATGACCAGCCCAGCAAGTTGTTGCGCACGTGACCAAGGTGCAGGGGCTTGTTGGTGTTGGGCGACGAGTACTCAATCATCACGAGGGGGGAACCCTCGTGCGCACTTAAGGTACCGAAGTGGGGGTCGTCGTCGATGGCCTTCAGCAGACTGAGCCAGGCACCGTTGCCGATGCTGAGGTTCAGGAAACCCTTTACTACGTTGAACTTCTCAACAGCCGTGCAGTGCTCCACCAGATACTCGCCAATCTCCTGTGCTGTCTGCTCAGGACTCTTCTTGGCTGCCTTTACAAATGGAAAAACCACCAGCGTCAGGTTTCCCTCAAACTCGCTGCGGGTCTTCTGCAGCTGTAACATCTTCTCGTTGGCATCCATGCCGTAGAGAGCCTTCACGGCCTCGCCTGCGGCCTTGCTAATCAATGCTTCAATATTCATTGTCTTCAGATTTTTGGGTGCAAAGGTAATAAAAAGTTGAGAGTTGAGAGTTGAAAGTTGAGAGTTTTTTCGTAATTTTGCAAAGAAAATGAATATCCGCGACCGTCAGATACTGAAGATTGCCGTGCCCAGCATTGTGTCGAACATCACCGTGCCGCTGCTGGGGCTCATCGATGTGGCCATCGTCGGCCACATGGGAAGTGCCGCCTATATAGGAGCGGTGGCGGTGGGCTCGATGATCTTCAACCTCATCTACTGGCTGTTTGGCTTCCTCAGGATGTCGACCAGCGGACTGACGGCGCAGGCGTATGGAAGGCGTGACCTGACGGAAGTCATGAGAATACTGGTACGCTCGGGCCGCATCGCCCTGCTGACAGCCTTTGCCGTCATTGTCCTGCAACTGCCCCTGAAATGGCTGATGTTCTGGCTGATGGGGCCAACGCCCGATGTGATGCCATACGCGACGACCTATTTCCATATCGTCGTCTGGGGCGCTCCCGCCATGCTGGGACTCTATAGTCTCTCGGGTTGGTTCATCGGTATGCAGAATAGCCGCATCCCGATGTTCATCAGCATTATGCAGAACGTGACCAACATCCTGGTCAGTCTGACGCTGGTCTATGGTTTCGGCATGAAGATTGAGGGTGTTGCCCTGGGGACGGTCATTGCACAATACGTTGGATTGCTGATAGCGATTGGGCTGCTGAAGCAGAATTACGGGCGGTTGTTTCGGAGGTTCGAGGTCCGAGGTTCGAGGCCCGAGGCATCATCGAATTTATTCGCAGTCAACCGTGACCTCTTCCTGCGCACCGTCTGTCTGGTGGGTGTCAACCTGTTCTTTACCGCGGCCAGTGCCCGTCAGGGGGCCGTCGTGCTGTCGATGAACACGGTGATGCTGCAGCTGTTCCTCTTCTTCAGCTATTTCATGGACGGCTTTGCCTATGCCGGTGAGGCTCTGTGCGGTCGGTACCGTGGGGCTGACAACACGACGGCCTTCCGCGAGACGCTGCGCCATCTGTTCGGTTGGGCGCTGGCCGTGACGCTGGCCTTCACCTTATTATATATAGCAGGCAGCATGGACATTGTATGTTTGCTGACCGATGAGGTGGAGGTGCGCCATGCTGCCCGAGATTACATCTGGTGGGTGTGGCTCATCCCTGTTGCCGGAGCTGCCGCCTTCATCTGGGACGGCGTCTTCGTGGGCATCACCGACGGTCGTGGTATGCTGGTGGCAACGGCTGTGGCGACAGCGGCGTTTGCTGTCATCTACCTGCTGACGAAGGACACGATGGGTAACGACGGACTATGGCTGGCACAAGTGGTCTATCTTGCCCTGCGCGGTCTCATGCAGACCGTCTGGTACCGATTAAGATTGTTTAAGACTCCCTGATGCAAGATTTGTGCCGATTTTGCGTTATATAAGAAACAACCATTAAACAAGAAAACGATGAAAGTCAGATTCTATCGCTGGTATAATGCACTCTTGTCCTCGCTGCTGACACTCTTGGGCTTCGGCTCATGCTCGACCGTTGGCGCTGACGAATACGGCTCGCCCGTTTCTGAATATGGAACTCCCTATGCCGATTATCACATCAAGGGTGACGTAACCGATGAGCAGGGGAACCCGTTGGAGGGTATCAAGGCCGTCCTCAAGGAGATGCCTGATGAGGCTCCGCAATACGCCTACAGCATGGACTCGACTGTGACTGACAAGCAGGGTAAGTTTGAGATGGGAACAAGGGTATATATCAGTTCGCGACGTGTGAAGCTGGTCGTGGAAGACACGGATGGTCAGGCGGGCGGCGGTGAGTTCGCGAGCGACACGCTGGTGCTGGAAGACCTGCCGAAGAAGCAGACGGCTGAGGGACAGCACTGGTCAACGGGAACGTATGAGCTGAAGGCGGATGTTAAGCTGAAGAAGAAATAGTGAAGACCGTACCCCTGACCCTGCGTAAGAAGGTGGCACTGGAGCTGTGGCGCCAGCGCGAACAGAACATCCTGCGTGAGCACCCCCTACAACAGCTGTTCTGGGAGTGCACGTTGCGCTGTGACCTGAAGTGCCGCCACTGCGGTTCGGACTGTAAGATGCTGCCCGAGCACCACGACATGCCCCTGAAGGACTTTCTGGGTGTGCTGGACAGCGTGGCCAGGAAGTGCGACCCCCATAAGGTCTTTGTCATCATCAGCGGCGGCGAGCCCCTCATGCGGCGCGACCTGGAGCAGTGTGGACGGGCCATCTACGAAAAGGGCTTCCCGTGGGGCATGGTGACCAACGCCCTGCACCTGACGCCCGAGCGCTATCGCGGACTGCTGCGTGCCGGTATGCACTCGATGACTATCAGTCTTGACGGTATGGAGCAGGACCATAACTGGATGCGCGGCAACGAGCAGAGTTTCCACATGGTGAGTCAGGCCATCGATATGCTGGTGGCCACCAAGGATTTCACGTTCGACATTGTCACCTGCGTCACCCGCCGCAACTATGCGAAGCTCGATGACATCAAGGCGTTCCTGATTAGCAAGGGCGTCAAGCGCTGGCGTCTGTTTACGGTGTTCCCTGTGGGGCGGGCCGCCAGCGATCCGATGATGCGCCTGACGGACGAGGAGTTCCGTGGGGTCTTCGACTATATCAAGGCGACTCGGAAAGAGGGACGGATTCGCGTCGATTACGGTTGCGAGGGCTTCTTGGGCAACTACGAGGGCGACGTGCGCAACCGTTTCTTTTCCTGCCAGGCTGGTGTGACGGTGGGCTCTGTCATGTGCGACGGTGCCATCAGTGCCTGCACCAGTCTGCGTGCCGACTACCATCAGGGCAATATCTATGAGGATGACTTCATGGACGTGTGGGAGCAGCGCTTCCACCCCTACCGTGATCGTGAATGGATGCGCCGTGACGAGTGCGCCGACTGCCGATACTGGCGCTACTGCCGCGGCAACGGCATGCACCTGCGTGACGGTGAGGGCCGTCTGTTACTGTGTCATCTGAAGCGTCTTCATGCCTGTGACTGACGCCTTTCGACGGTGACGGGCGTTTCCAGATGTTTCAATTTCATATATTTTCGTTGCAACCGCATGCCATTCGCTGAAAAAAAGCGGCGATTGACTGAACAGTTTTTGCAGGTTCCGCTTTTTATGTGTATCTTTGCCCCTGTAAAAACTGACAGACATGACGGAACTCCTGAAACAATTCCCTTCTATCACACTCGGCGAGATGAGCGCCGTGAAGCTGATGAATCGTATTGACACGAAGTTTGTCACTACGACGACCCAGCTGGAACGGTTGCTGAAGATGGCACTTGGGGAATACCGTGTCCAGGAGATTGACGGAGAACGGAATATGCTCTACGACACGACCTACTTCGACACCCGAGACTTCGGTATGTACAGCGAACATCAGCACAAGCATGCAAACCGTCAGAAGATACGCTTCCGCACCTATGTCAGCAGCCACCTTCAGTTTATGGAGGTAAAGACAAAGAACAACCATGGGCGGACGAAGAAGAAGCGCATAGAGGTGGAAGACATGGACTTGGATGACACTACAAAGCGTGCCTTTCTGAAGAAACATCTGCGATATGACGTGGACGAACTGATACCCCATATGCATAACCACTTCCGTCGCATCACCTTGGTGAACAGCCTGAAGACGGAGCGTCTGACGATAGACACGGCGCTGCAGTTCCATAACGTGCAGACAGGTGTCGACCGTGACATGGGGCAGCTGGTCATCATCGAACTGAAACGCGACGGACTGTGCTACTCGCCCGTGCTGGAGATGCTGCGCCAGTTGCATATCCACCCGCATGGGTTCAGCAAATACTGTATGGGCGCAGCCCTGACCAACGACCAGCTGCAGGTCAACAACTTCAAACCGAAGCTTGCCGACGTGGAGCGAATCCTGAAAAAAGAGAAGAAATAAAAACGATAAAGCAATGGACACAATCCTCATTTCCACAGAATTCCTGCATACACTCATACGTTTTGTCGTATGTTTCGTGTTTAACGGTATCATCGTCAACCAGCTCTACTACAAGAAGAGCAAGCGTCGTGACTTCTACTTCACCTTCATGGTGATGTCGGTAGCTATCTTCTTCCTGGTCTATTTCATGATGGGCATGGAACGTGCCAAGGCCACGATGGGCGTCGGACTGGGACTGTTCGGCATCTTCAGTATCATGCGCTACCGTACCGATTCCATGCCTGTGCGAGAGATGACCTACCTGTTCGTCATCATCTGTATGTCGGTGGTGCATGCGATGGCTGATGACTATGTGGAGCTGGCCATCGTCGATGTGGTGACCTTCTGCACCATCCTGCTCTGCGAACTGAAGCTGAAGGTGATGCAGACAAAGCTCATACAATACGACCGTATAGAGCTCATCAAGCCGGAGAGACGCGCCGAACTGAAGGCCGACTTGGAGGCACGTACCGGTCTGAAGATTATCAAGGTTGAGGTTGGTGGCGTGGACTTCCTGAGGGACTCTGCCGTGCTGCGAATCATCTATGAGGGCGACAAGTCAAGTGCTGTCAATGGTCTCTATGAAGTAAAGAAGTCACAATGGAGAGAAATGTAATCATACTGCTGATGGCGGCCCTGTTTATAGGTGGTCAGACGGCAAAGGCACAGTCGGAGGGTGGTCTGCTGCTGGGGGCTGAGACGGAGAAGTCGCTCAGCAAGAAGCTTAGCGTGAACGCTGAGGCTGAACTCCGTACGCGTAATGACTTCAAGACCATTGACCGCTGGAGCGGTGCGTTGGGCATGGAATACAAGGTGTCCAAGTGGCTGAAGGCTGACGTGGGCTACACCTTATTATATAATAACTTCCGTGAAAAGCTGACAGCCAGCTACTGGCGTCCGAGCTACTGGGGCGTGCGCCATCGCTTGAATGCCTCGCTGACGGGGAGTTACAAACTGGGAGGTGTGCTGCGTCTGTCACTGCGTGAGCGTTGGCAGTACACCTACCGTCCGTCGGCCACTACCGACCGCTATTACTTCGACGACTACCCTGCCACGACGTGGACGGGTAGTATGGACGGCTGGACACCAACTGAGAAGGTGCGCAGCGGAAAGGGAAAGAACCAGTTGCGTTCGCGCCTGCAGTTGGAGTACGACAAGAAGAAAGCCACGTTTAAGCCTTATGCAAGTGTGGAACTATACAACAGTCTGGGTATCGAGAAGGTGCGTTACACGCTGGGTACTGACATCAAACTGGCAAAGCAACATTCACTAGGCATCTATTACCGATTCCAGGATCAGCGTCATGTCAATGATGAAGATGCTGCCCCCGATATGCATTACCTGGGCGTAGGATATAAGTTGAAATTCTAACAAACGACGGACATGAAGAAGCAGAAACTTTTTATAACTGTCTTGATGGGATTGCTCATCCTTGGCCTTGGGGCCTGTGAGAAGGATGATACCGAGGACTTCAGCGGATACATCAATAATCCGGAGATACCAGACGACCCTGAAGACCCTGACAATCCATCGACACCGTCGGATACGGTTGTTGCTGCGGGCAGCGATACGATATACATTGTCTATAATGGGGGCACGGCAACTGTCACCAACGACACCCATGGCTATGTCTCTGTCAGCGGTGCCGATGTGACGGTGAACGCTCTGGAGGCTGACACGACGATGCTTCTCGTGTTGAGCGGCAGCACCGATGACGGTTCACTGCTGGTCTATCGTGCGAAGCCGTTCACGCTGCGTCTCAACGGTGTCAGCATCACCAATCCAGACGGTCCGGCCATCAATAACCAGTGTGGTAAGTGGCTCTATGTCGATATCGCCGATGGTACGGAAAACACCCTGACTGATGGCGAGAGCTACACCGAGCAGCCGTTTGACCAGAAGGGAACGTTCTTCAGCGAGGGGCAGATGCAGTTCCTGGGGACGGGAACCCTCACCGTCAACGGTAACGCGAAGAATGGTATCGCCTGTGATGACTATATCGTGATTGATGGCGGTAAGCTGGTGATCGATGTGAAGTCCAAGGGTGGACGAGGCATCAAGGTGAACGAAAGCGTCACCATCAATGGCGGCAGTACCACTATCACCACGTCGGGTGATTGTAAGATAGAGAACGTTGACGGCGTCCGCGATACGACTTCGGCAGCCGGCATCAAGTGCGACAGCCTCTTTACGATGTCTGGCGGTACGCTTGTCATCAACAGCTCGGGCGACGGCGGCAAGGGCATCAACTGTTCTGATGTCGTGGAGTTCAAGGGCGGCGTGCTAACCATAAAGACAACTGGTTCTAATGATGTGGCTAAGCCGAAGGCCGTCAAGGGTGATAAGGGAATCATCGTCAGTGGTGGCTCGTTCAAGGCAACGGTCAGCAAGAGCTGGGCCTGTGACAACGGCACCGACAGCGAGGATCCTAACAAGCATGTGACGGTACTGGGGTCGCCGACGACTTGCTCTTTAGGGAAAAAGTCGGTCGTCATACAGTATTAAGCCCGAAAAAGAGGCGTTAAATAGTTAAATAAACATAAATCTTCGGACTGCGGGGCCCGCATCCTTTCCTTCTTCAGGAAAAAGATGTACCTTTGCAGTCCGATTTGTGGGGAGAGACTTAGAATCCCCGGAAATATTGTGTGAATAGCGGCGTCTTTGGCCGGGCGCAGTGGTTCGTGAATCAATGTTTCAATGGTCCCCCGTTAGGGAATAGACCCGAACGGTGCAACGTTAGACTGCTTCAGAGAGTTAGACCTCTGTGGGCGGTATTGATGTGTGCCAAATCGATAAAGTAAAACTGTTTTTTAGTAAAAAGAAGAATTAAAATGAACACTTTGAGTTACAAGACTATTTCCGCCAACAAGGAAACAGCTAAGAAGGAGTGGGTGGTGATTGACGCCACTGATCAGGTCGTCGGTCGTCTCGCTTCGAAGGTAGCAAAGCTGATTCGCGGAAAGTACAAGCCGTCTTTCACCCCGCACGTTGATTGCGGCGACAACGTCATCCTTATCAATGCAGATAAGGTGGTATTCACTGGTAAGAAGGAGACCGACAAGGTCTACACACGCTACACGGGCTATCCCGGTGGTCAGCGCTTCAATACACCTGCCGAGCTGCGCAAGAAGAACGGTGGTGTTGACAAGATGCTGCGTCACGCTGTGAAGGGTATGCTCCCCAAGGGCCCCCTCGGCCGTAGCCTGCTGAACAACCTCTTTATCTACGAGGGAACCGAGCATCCGCATGAGGCACAGAAGCCCAAGACAATTGATATTAACCAGTATAAATAATAGATAAGTAAGATGGAAGTAATCAACGCAATCGGTCGTCGCAAGAGCTCAGTAGCTCGCGTTTATCTGACAGAAGGTACAGGTAAGATCACGATCAACAAGAAAGATTTGGAAGTTTATTTTCCCTCTGCTATCCTGCAGTACGTGGTTAAGCAGCCGCTGAACCTGCTTGAGGTGGCTGAGAAGTATGATATCAAGGTGAACCTCGACGGTGGCGGTTTCACTGGCCAGAGCCAGGCTCTGCGCATGGCTATCGCCCGTGCCCTCGTAAAGGTGAACGAAGAGGATAAGAAGAAGCTGAAGGACGCTGGTTTCCTGACACGTGACAGCCGTGAGGTTGAGCGTAAGAAGCCGGGTCAGCCGAAGGCTCGTCGTCGCTTCCAGTTCAGTAAGCGTTAATCCAACTGGACTACGTTTAGTATCTAAACTGCTGCGACTTGTAGGACTATGAGACCTATGATTACCCAGCAGCTGATCTAACAAGATTAAAAAGAAAGTAAACAATTAAAAAGCAAAACAACAATGGCAAGAACAAATTTTGACCAGTTGCTCCAGGCCGGCTGCCACTTTGGCCACCTGAAGCGTAAGTGGAATCCCGCAATGGCTCCCTATATCTATACGGAGCGTAACGGCATCCATATCATCGATCTCCACAAGACAGCAGCAAAGATTGACGAGGCTGCTGATGCCCTCAAGCAGATTGCCAAGAGCGGCAAGAAGATTCTCTTCGTCGGTACTAAGAAACAGACTAAGGACGTGATTGCCGAGAAGGCCGTCAGCGTCAACATGCCTTACGTCATTGAGCGTTGGCCGGGCGGTATGCTCACCAACTTCCCCACCATCCGCAAGGCAGTGAAGAAAATGGCCAATATTGACAAACTGATGAACGACGGAACGTTCGGTAACCTGTCGAAGCGTGAGCTGCTGCAGGTCACCCGTCAGCGTGCCAAGCTGGAGAAGAACCTCGGTTCTATCGCCGACCTGACCCGTCTGCCCTCTGCCCTCTTCGTTGTGGATGTGCTGAAGGAGCAGATTGCTGTGAAGGAGGCTAACCGTCTCGGTATCCCCGTCTTTGGTATTGTTGATACCAAAAGCGATCCTAAGAACATTGACTTCGTGATTCCCGCTAACGATGACGCTAAGGACAGCGTTGAGATTATCCTCAATGCCTGCTGCGCTGCCGTTGCTGAGGGACTCGAGGAGCGCAAGGCTGAGAAGGCTGACGAGAAGGCTGCCGATGCACAGGTAGAGGCTGAGGCCGAAGAGGCAAAGCCCAAGCGCGCTGCCCGCAAGGCTCGCAAGGAGGAAGCTCCCGTTGCTGAGGAGGCTGCTGCCCCCGCTGCTGAAGAGGCTCCCGCCGCAGAGTAATGGCGTAATAACGTGATAACGAAATAACGTAATTAACGAAAAACAAAAGAAACAATGGCAATTTCAATTGACGATATCAAAAAGCTTCGCGCAATGACTGGCGCTGGTCTGGCTGACGTAAAGAAGGCTCTGACTGAGGCTGAGGGTGACTTCGACAAGGCTAAGGAGCTTCTTCGTGAACGTGGCCTCGCTATTGCTGCCAAGCGTAGCGATCGTGAGACATCCAATGGCTGTGTACTTGTTAAGAAGGTGGATGGCTTCGCCGCTATGATTGCCCTGAAGTGTGAAACTGACTTCGTGGCTAACGGTGCTGACTTCATCGCTCTGACGCAGAGCATCCTCGACGCTGCCATCGCAGCCAAGGCTGCTGACATTGAGGCTGTTAAGGCTCTTCAGGTCAATGGTACAACAGCTCAGGAGGCTGTCACACAGCGCTCAGGTATCACCGGCGAGAAGATGGAGCTTGACGGTTATCTGACACTCGAGGGCGATAACATCGAGGTTTATGACCACATGGGTAAGCACACGCTCTGCACAATGGTTCAGACCAACAAGCCGGCTGCTGAGCAGGGGCACCTTGTGGCTATGCAGGTGGCTGCCATGAAGCCCGTAGCTCTCGACGCTGCCAGCGTTGACCAGAAGATTCTTGATGAGGAGTACAAGACTGCTGTTGAGAAGACTAAGCTCGAGCAGGTTGAGAAGTTCGTCGAGATGAAGATTAAGAAGGCTGGTCTGAACCCCAACCTCGTTGACTCTGAGGATCATATCGAGAGCAACATGGCTAAGGGCTGGCTCACACAGGAGCAGGCTGACGAGGCTCGCAAGATTAAGGAAGAGGCTAAGGCCGAGGGCGAGGCTCAGCTGAAGATGCAGATGATTGAGAACATCGCCAAGGGTCGTGTGCAGAAGTTCCTGAAGGAGAACTGCCTGGTTGACCAGGAGTTCCAGTTTGGTGACGGCGACAAGGCCACTGTTGCCCAGTGGCTTGCCAAGCAGGACAAGGAACTGAAGATTACTGCCTTCAAGCGTTTCACACTTGTTGCAGACTAATCCTGATTATCGATAAAGAGAATCCCTGCCAGTCAAATGGCGGGGATTTTTTTGTGCTTTGCAATCGTTTGCCCTCACGACGTGCATATTATTGTTGACAATGTATGGCTGTTTGCCACTTTTTTTCTATCTTTGCTCCATCAAAACAACCTAAAATGATATGCAACGACTTTTGTTCCTGATTGTCATTCTGATGACAAATGTATTGACTATGAGTGCAGCAACAGTGAAGATTGACCGGATAGAGCCGACAGACTGGTTCGTGGGCATGAAGAACCCGCAAGTGCAGTTGATGGTTTATGGAAAGGGCATTCGTGATGTGGCCAGTGTGACGACAGACTATCCCGGTGTGCTCATTGATAGCGTGGTGCGTCTTGATTCACCTAATTATCTGCTTGTTTACATGAATCTCCGTGATGCTCAACCCGGTGAGATGACCTTGTCGTTTGACAAGAAGAAGGTGAAATACTTGCTGAAGAAACGTGAGATGGCCGGTGCCGACCGCAAAGGCTTTACCAATGCTGATGTGCTCTATATGCTGATGCCCGACCGTTTCGCACAAGGACAAGGACACCAGGCTCAGGTAAAGGGAATGCGACAGTATCGCGAAGACCGCTCACAGCCTTCGCTGCGTCATGGTGGTGATCTGAATGGCATCCGTGAACATCTGGACTATTTCTGTGACCTGGGTGTGACGGCACTGTGGCTGACGCCCGTTCTGGAGAACGACTCTCCTGACGATGAGAATGGCTACTCTACCTATCATGGCTATGCCACGACGAACTACTACCGTGTTGACCCCCGTTTCGGTACGAACGAGGATTATCGCCAGTTGGTTGATGAGGCTCACATGAAAGGACTGAAGGTAGTTATGGATATGATATTCAACCACTCAGGCTTCGAACATCCCTGGACGCATGACATGCCGACCAAAGACTGGCTGAATCTGCCGGAATGGCTGACTGAGTCAGGAGGCACCAGCAAGTCTGAGGGTACCAGTTTCTTGCAGACCAGCTATAAACTGACTCCCGTGGTCGATCCTTATGCTTCAGAGATAGATCTTCAGGAAACTACAGAAGGGTGGTTCGTGCCTACAATGCCAGACCTGAACCAGCACAATCCTCATCTGATGCGCTACCTGATTCAAAACTCCAAATGGTGGATAGAGACGGTAGGTATTGACGGTATCCGTATGGACACATACCCTTATGCTTATGCCGATGCTATGGCTGAATGGATGAAAGAGCTGGATGAGGAGTATCCGAACTTCAACACGGTTGGTGAGACATGGGTAACAGAGCCGGCCTATACTGCTGCCTGGCAGAAAGGCTCGAAACTGTCGGAACATGACAGTTATCTGAAGACGGTCATGGACTTTTCGTTTTTCGACAAGCTCAGTCAGGCCAAGAATGAGGAAACGGATGCGTGGTGGAATGGCATGAACCGCTTGTATAACTCGTTTGTCTATGACTATCTATATCCCAATCCCTCATCGGTCATGGCCTTCATCGAGAATCATGATACTGACCGCTTCCTGGGCGAGGGGCGTGACACACTCATGTTGAAGCAGGCACTAGCATTGCTGCTTACGGTCAATCGAACGCCGCAGCTTTACTATGGTACGGAAGTGCTGATGAACGGGACGAAGGCTGTCACTGACGGTAATGTCCGTAAGGACTTCCCCGGCGGTTTCTCTGGCGATACTCATAACTGCTTTACGCGCGAAGGACGTTCACAGGCCGAACAAAGCATGTTCCAGTGGCTGAGCCGACTGTTGCACTGGCGTCAGAACAACCCGCTGATTATCAATGGAAAGCAGATTCAGTTCATTCCTTATGAAGGGGTTTATGTCATAGCCCGTCAGTATGAGGGGCGTACAGCGTTGACGATACTCAATGGAACCAGTAAACCCGCGACGCTCCAAGTGAAACGATATCAGGAAGTTATAGGTCAGGCATCCCGTGTGAAGGACGTGTTGACCGGCCGCTATTTTGACTTGTCGAATAACCTTCAGTTGAAGCCGCGACAGAGTCTGATTTTGACCTATTGATTTCATGTGTTATCCGCCATCAGTTCTCATGCCTGATGGCGGATATCTTTGGTGTTAATTGTTAATTTTACACTTAACACGCATTTTTTTATATTTATTTGCATGAGTTCCATTTTTTTTATGTATCTTTGCGCCAAAATCCTAAGCCTCGTATCAAATATTGAGGGCAAAATACGTATTTTACTACTTTTATCTTAAAAAAACAATTTATGAAGATTACAAAACTACTCGTTTTGGGTGCAATGCTGCTGGTGAGCGGCAGTGTGACTCATGCTGAAATCAAGGATGGTGTGCGCGTCAAGCCCACTGTCACTGTTTTCAAGGACTTACAGATAGGTGATACTGTCTATCTGTACAATGTGAAGGCACAGATGTTTTTCTGTGGTGCTAATGACTATCTGACACGTGCAAGTATTGCTTCGACGGGATTCAAGGTGACCTTTACCGAGACTGCTGAAGGCGTAGAACTTCGTGACTCAGTCTTGAAGTTCAATGAATGGCGTGCCACTTTCTCGACTTCTGATGCTGCCGCTATCTGGGTGGACAACAACACGGAGGCAAACCGCTTCTGGCGTTTTGAAAAAGCAGGTGATGCTTACCGTATCGTCAATACGACGGTTGGCCCTGTTGGCACCTATCTTGGCTGGAATGGTAAAGCGGATGATACCCGTCTGTACTTTGTCGATCCGACTGAGAATGCCGAGGCTGGCGTTGACTGGAAGGCTGTGGCCGTCAATGTTTATGTTTCCCTGCATATCGAAGAGTATCTGGCTGCCGAGCCTTTGAAGAAACTGCTGGACGAGGCTAAGGCACTTGGCGGTATTGACATTTCCGCCTACGAGAAGGTTTATCTGGATGAAACCTCTACTGTTGAGGCCATCAATGAAGCCATCAAGACACTGACCGAAGCTATTGAGAAGCGGAAGTTAGAGCTCGCTCTGGAGAACTATGACAAGGCTACCGGAACCTCTCCTATTGTAGTGACTGACCTGCATATCAAGAACCCCAGCTATGCTGACAACAAGAACACCGACTGGCAAGGTGATGAGCCTGGTTTCCAGACCTTTACCAATGCAGAGTTCTATCAGAAGGTGTTCAATGTCCATCAGGACTTGACTGATCTCCACGAGGGTGTCTATGCTCTTGGTGTTCAGGCCTTTTATCGTCCCGGCTTTGCTGAAGGAGGTTACAACCTTTACGTCAACCAGGATGCACAAATCAAGGATGTGAAGCTGTATGTTACCAATGATAATGGAACCGATGAGAAGTCTGTCGTGACACCTTATGTGGGTGCTGGCGCCAAGGTGGGAACCGGTAGTGAGAGTGAAGTGACGACTGAGAGCGGTACGAAGATTTACATCCCGAACAACATGGAAGCTGCAGAGGCTTACTTTGTAAAGGCTGACCGCTATCACAACAACTGCTTCTTTGAGACCAAAGGCGGTAGTGCCACCATTGGTATGAAGAACTCAACGAGTATAGACGGTAACTGGGTCATCTATGACAACTGGTCGCTGACCTATTATGGTAAAGGTAGCGATGCTTATCAGGCATGGCTGGACACCGAGTTGAATGCGTACGAGGATATCGTCTATGCCGACACGGTTATTTATACCAAGTCCTATATGACGGCTTACCAGGAAGCGAAGGCCGCTGCTCCTAAAGCAACGACAAAGGCCGAAGTAATAGCTAAGCTGGCAGAGTTTGATGTGATTTACAACAACCTGTACGTGAATCCCCGTCTTTGGAAACAGTGGCTGGCTACGGTTGAAGAAGCGAGGAAGGTGGCTGGCGACTCTTCGTTGCCCGACACGAACTATAAGGAAGACTTAGGCGGTTATGTGGACTTCGATGCTGAAGACATTCTGAACGAACGCAAACTGACCAACGAGGAACTGCAGGCCGAAATTGATAAGCTGAAGGAGTGGATGACAAATGCCAAGGCTGATATAAAGCCGGGCACGGATGTGACCAATATCTATCTGAAGAATGCTGACTGTGAGAAGGCTGAAGGCTGGGAGGGTCAGCCAGTCATCGGCACCGGTGGCGGTAACAGCTGTTTTGAGAAGTATGGTCAGAAGTCTTTCGATGTCTATCAGAAGGTAGGCAAGGCCCCGAAGGGCGTCTATTCGATTGAGGTTCAGGGCTTCTTCCGTCACATGCGTCCAGAACATAATCCGTCTTCTTATACCCTCTACTTGCGTGGAGAACAGAAACCTTATGCATACGTCTATCTGAATAGTAACCTGACGGCTCTGAAGTGTGTGTATGACGAGCCCAATGAGAATCAGTATTCCCAAGGCAACGATCCTCAGGATGACAAATATTACCCCAACGACATGACATCGGCTGCCGAAGCATTTGGTGCCGGTATGTATAAGAGTAAGGCATTCGGTTTGGTCCTGAATGACGGTGACGAGCTTCGTATCGGTGTGAAGGGTGAAGAAGGTGATGCCGACTGGGCTATCTGGGACAATTTCAAACTGGTCTATGAAGGCTTCTCGTCAGAAGTGGTCAATCCCGTGCTGAAAGAGTTCATTGCCAACGCCAAAGAATTGCAGAGCAAACCGATGGGTTGTGATGTCCTTTCTGTACTTCAGTCTGACATGACTGATGCCGAGGAAGCGAGCCAAGGTATTGACGGTGAGGCGCAGTTCCTTGCCCTGACGAAGTTGTCGGCTTCTATTGCCAAGGCCAAGACTTCTATTGAGAAGTTTGCCGCACTGGTAACGGCCAATGACGCCATGATTGCGTACGCCATCTCTGCTCCCTGTTCAAATGCCACGATTGAGGAGGCCATAGCCTTGAACGAGCGCATTACTGCAGGTATTGATGGCGGTACGCTGAAAGATCAGGATGCAGATGACCTGATGAAGGAGATTGATAAGATGATGAAGAAGCTGCGCCTGCCTGATGGTATGGAAAACGCTACTGACGATAATGCCGTTGACTGTACGTCACTGATTGACAATGCCGACTATGCTGAGGCCAAGAACGATGGCTGGACGATTACTGAAGGTGTGACCCCGGGCTTCGGCAATGGTCTGATTGAGGTCTTCAATAAGGACTTCGATGAGTATCAGGATCTGGAGGGACTGCTCGAGGGTACCTATAGTGTTACTGCACAGGGCTTCTATCGCTTCGGCAGTGCCAAGAACGATTACGATACCTATGCAGCCAATCCCGACGAGAACAATAATATGTTGCTCTATGTGAAGGTAGGAGACGATGAGATGAATGTCGCTATGCCACGTCTCTCGTCCGAGGGAACTGAGGAGCATATCAGCGTTAAGGTTGAGGAAAAGGATGGCGAGCCTGTTTTGAACAAGGATGGAAAGAAAACCTTTATTGCCGGTGACGACCTGAGCAAGGACCAGTGGCACTGGGCTTGGATTGGTGATCCCGTTGCAAGTGCTGACAGCACCAGCGCAACAGGTATCCGCATCATCAACGGACTGAGTACTGCGGCTATCGCCTTCGAGACTGGTAAGTTCCAGGGTACCACCGTCACCTTCAAGGTGGGTGCCGACGGCAAGGCACGCATCGGTATGAAGAAGACCATTCAGGAGGATCAGAACTGGTGCGCATGGGACAACTGGAGACTGACATACTACGGAAAGAACAGCTCTAAGGATGTAACACCGACAGGCATCAGTACGACTGCAGCTGAGGCCATGGTTATGAGGACTGAGTACTTCAACCTGAATGGTGTACGTATCAATGGTGCCATCAAGGGCATTGCCATCAGAAGGCAGACCTTGAGTGATGGCACGGTGAATATTCAGAAAGTAATTATCAGATAAGCTTATGCGAACTGAAAGAATCATCTGACGAATCTGGAAAAGGGGACTGGAGCGAGGCGAAAAACCTCGTCTCCGGTTTCCTTCTTTAATATAATTATCAACTCTATTCATTATTTATGAGATTTCGGACTATTGTATCAACGATTGCTGTGGGACTCTTTGCTTGCATGAAAGCACAGGTTTCCATGACGGTTGATGCTACGAAACGGGGCCCGGTCATCAGTCCCTACCAGTATGGTCTCTTCTTTGAGGAGATTAATCATGCCGGCGATGGTGGGCTCTACGCCGAACTGGTCCGGAATCGTTCGTTTGAAGAGGGAACGGACGGGTGGTCACTGCTTGATATTAACGGCGCTTCCTTCCAAGTGGTGACAAGCAGCCTGCTGAACGATGCTCAGCAGCAAGCGATGCGACTGACGACCGTTCGTGCTTCTGAAGAGCGTATGCTGGGCGTGAAGAATGAGGGATACTGGGGTATGAAGTTCGTGGAAGGCTCTACTTATACCCTCTCGTTGTGGGCCAGGGGCAGCAATGATGGCTACACAGGACATATCGTTGCCCAGCTGGTAAAGAGTGATGGGAAGACCGTTATTGGCGAGGCTGTGCTACAGGGAACGGTCTTCACGGATCATTGGAACAAACTGACTGCTACCATCAAGGCAACTGATTCTGATGACAGCGGACAGCTACTGTTGCTCACGGGCAATAATGGCCGTCTGGACCTTGATGTGGTTTCACTGTTCCCGCCTACGTGGAAAGACCGTGTCAACGGCCTGCGTCCTGACTTGGCTCAGTTGCTTTGCGACACGAAGCCGGCATTCCTGCGTTTCCCCGGCGGTTGTTATGTAGAGGGCGAGGGGGCGTTCGACAATGCTTTCCAGTGGAAGAAGACCATTGGCCCCATTGAGCAACGTCCCGGTCACATGAACCAGAGTTGGCATTATCGCTCGACCGATGGCCTTGGCTTTGATGAATACCTTCAGTTGGCTGAGGACATGGGCGCTGCACCGATGTTCGTGGTTAACGTAGGTCTGGGGCATGGCTATTACGTCCCCATGCAGGACTTGGATACGCTGGTGCAGAACACACTTGACGCCATCGAATATGCCAATGGCGACGGTTCGACGAAGTGGGGGGCCTTGCGTATCAAGAACGGACATATTGCACCCTATAACCTGAAGTTTATAGAGATTGGCAACGAAAATTATAACTACAACATATCTGGTACTGGTGACCAGAGTTATCAGTACCCAGAGCGTTACTATAAGTTCTATCAGGCTATCAAGGCGAAATATCCGGAGATCGTGACGATTGGTAATGTTGAGGCGTGGGGCACGGATGTTCCAGGCTGGCGTAATGACTATCCTGTGGAACTAGTCGATGAACACTACTACCGCACAGCGGCCTGGATGCGTAGCAATTACAACAAGTACGATCATTATCCCCGTAACATAGGCGTTTATAATGG